>WPCG01173867.1_pt1 | contig 26224 bp, 19 predicted proteins | sample 5403311 | NCBI WGS metagenome assembly WPCG01 (sample SAMN12869467, study PRJNA574797) | sludge metagenome | isolation source: wastewater treatment of Control | place: China:Beijing | collected 2019-05-17 | reverse complement strand
GGCGCGCCGCGGCGCAGCGAGGACTGCCGCCCCCGCCGCGCTCGGCGCCAGCAAGGGATCGGCGGCAAGATCGCGCACCGCGTCGGCGCGGCGCAACCCGGGTGGCAAGGCCAGCGCCACCACTTCGCCAAGCGCGGCATGGTAGTAACGCGCGGTGAAGGCCACCAGTTCCAGCCAGTCTGCGGGCAGCGGCGAGACTTCGCGCTGGATGTGGCGCACCGCCTTCAGGCGTGTCGCATCGACGTCGGCATCGACGGGCAGGTCGACGATCAGGCCGCTCTTCTCACCGCCGCCGAACGGTACCCGCACGCAGCGGCCGATATCCTCATGACTTGCATCTTCTGCCGTGTAATCAAACAGTTGCGGAATCGGCACGGGCAGCGCTATGCGGACGATGGGCACGCCTGACGCTCCTCGATATCAACTAGTATTGAATAAACAGCAGCTTGCGGCACTTTCTTGACAACCGACATGGGAAAAGGGGCTAAGTCCTTGCCGCCAAAACGGCCCCCGGGCTTGTCCACAAAAGCTGTGGATAACTTTGTGGGAAAAGTGGGTGAAAGCGCTGCAAGCCTGCGTCGCGTAAGCATTTTTGCTGCTTTGCCCCAACAATAGGCAGATTAAAACTTGTTGTTTTTCAATGACATATGTTTTTATCTGCATAAACAGCGGGTTTCCGGCGTGAAAACAGGGCGAAACCCTTTGTTGTGTATAAGTCAAGCCTGAATCTGAATTTTTGTGCTTGACAGGGCGCGGAAATCTTCGTGCAAAAATGACTCCGCGCCCTGCTGCAGCGCACCAGTCCTCAGCCCTGCGCGCGCAGGGCCCGGCTGTGGCTGTGTACGGTGTCGACGAGCACGGAAACGTTTTCCGGCGGGGTGAACTGCGAGATGCCATGGCCGAGGTTGAAAACGTGGCCGGGGTGGGGGCCGAAGGCATCGAGTACCCGGCGGGCTTCGGTGGCAACCACCTCAGGCGGCGCGAACAGCACCGAGGGGTCGATATTGCCCTGCAGGGCAACGCGGTCGCCGACCAGCTCACGGGCGCGGCCGATGTCCAGCGTCCAGTCGAGGCCGACGGCGTCGGAACCGATGTCGGCGATCTGTTCGATCCACACCCCACCGCCCTTGGTGAACACGATGCTGGGCACGCGCTCGCCGTCACGCTCACGCACCAGGCCATCGACAACGCGCTTCAGGTAGGCCAGGGAGAACTCGCGGTAGGCGTTCTCGGCGAGCACCCCGCCCCAGGAGTCGAACACCATCACGGCCTGCGCGCCGGCTTCGATCTGCGCGTTGAGATAGGCCACCACGGCATCCGCGGTCACCGCGAGGATGTGGTGCAGCAGATCGGGACGGCTGTAGGCCATGGTCTTGATGCGGCGGTAGTCGGTAGGCGCGCCGGAGCCGCCTTCGACCATGTAGCAGGCCAGCGTCCACGGGCTGCCGGAGAAGCCGATCAGCGGCACCGAGCCGTCGAGCGCACGGCGGATTTCCGCCACCGCGTCGATGACGTAGCGCAGCTCGACGCCGGGATCGGGTGCGGCGAGGTTGCGGATCTCCCATTCCTCGCGCAGCGGGCGCTCGAAACGGGGGCCCTCGCCTTCGGCGAAATACAGACCCAGCCCCATCGCATCGGGCACGGTGAGGATGTCGGAGAACAGGATGGCGGCATCAAGATCGTAGCGTGCGAGCGGTTGCAGGGTGACCTCGCAGGCCATCGCCGGGTTCTTGCACAACTGCAGGAAGCTGCCGGCGCGCTTGCGCGTCTCGCAGTACTCCGGAAGGTAGCGGCCGGCCTGGCGCATCAGCCAGACGGGGGTGTATTCGGTGGGCTGGCGCAGCAGGGCGCGGAGGAAGGTATCGTTCTTGAGACGGCTCACGGTGTGACGTTCCTGGTTTCGTCCGGGCGTTCCGGCCGCACCCGCATCGAAGGGCTGCGCCGGGGCAAGGGGGAATTATCCTAGAAACCGCACGCCACCGCTTGCTGAATGGCGGAAAAGCCCGGACCGACCCCCTCCACCGCACCTCCCGCCGGGGCTCAGAACGCCCCGAACAGGCTGCCCAGCACCACGAGGAGCACCAGTGCGATGATGGGGAAGAGGACCGCCACCATGAAGATGTCCTTGTAGGCCTCACGGTGAGTCAGCCCGCAGATTGCCAGCAGGGTCACCACTGCGCCGTTGTGGGGCAGGCTGTCGAGGCCCCCGGTGGCCACGGTGGTGACCCGGTGCAGCAGTTCGGGGGCAATGCCCGCCACCTCGGCCATGGCAAGGTAGTCGGCACCGAGGGTCTGCAGGGCGATACTCATGCCGCCCGAGGCCGAACCGGTGACGCCGGCGAGCACGTTGACCGACAGCGCCAGAGAGACCAGCGGATTGCCACCACCGATCGATTCGACGAAGGTCTTGATCAGGTCGAAGGCCGGCAGGGCTGCAATCACGGCCCCGAAACCGACCAGGCTGGCGGTGTTGAAGATGGGCAGCACCGCAGCGTTGGCGCCGTCATCGAGCGAGCGCCTGGGGGCGGCGAGCCGTGTCCACGTCATCGTCAGCAGCAGCACGCAGGCAACGGTCAGCGAGCAGATGATGGCCCACACCCCGCGCACGCTGTCGAGCGTCGTCGCACCGTAGCGTGCCTCGGCCAGGTAGGCGGTATCGAAGGCCGGAATGACGATCGCGCTGAACACGTAGTTGAGCACGATCACCAGCATCACCGGCGCGATCGCCACCGCGAACGAGGGCAGGCTGCGCGCCGGCTCCTCGGGCGCCACCATGAGCACGTCGAAGCCCTCGCCGCTGGAGCGCTCGCGCTGATCCCGGTCAAAGGCGGGCGTGGCGTCGTCATGCTGACCGTAGCCTTCGCCGGCGCGCTGCGCCCGCGTGGCCTGGCGCGACAACCACCACTGGCCGAGTCCGAACATCACCAGCGCGGCGATGATGCCGAGCACCGGGGCAGCGAACGGCGTCGTGCTGAAGTACGGCATCGGAATGGCGTTCTGGATTGCCGGCGTACCCGGCAAGGCGGTCATCGTGAAGGTGAACGCGCCCAGCGCGATGGTCGCCGGGATCAGGCGCTTGGGGATGCCGGCCTGGCGGAACAGCGCGGCGGCGATGGGATATACCGCAAAGGCGACGACGAACAGCGACACGCCGCCATAGGTCAGCACCGCGCAGGCCAGCACCACGGCAAGGATCGCGCGCTGCTCGCCGAGCTTGCCGACGATGCCGTGGGCGATGGCCTCCGCCGCACCACTGTCGTCCATGAGCTTGCCGAATATGGCACCGAGCAGGAAAAGCGGGAAGAACTGCACGATGAAGCCGCCCGCAGAGCTCATGAAGACCTGCGTATAGGTCGCCAGCAGGGGCGTCCCCGCGGCAAAAAGAGCTGCAACGAGAGCCATCGCCGGGCCCAGCAGGAGCACGCTGACACCACGGTAGGCGAGGTAGATCAACAGCCCGAGGGCGAGCAGGACTCCGATCATGCCGGTCATGAGCGCTTCTCCCCAAGAGTGCCGGCGGGCTTGATGCTGTCGTCGAGCAGCCAGTCGAAGTCAACGCTGGAACGCTCGCCGAGGTCGTCCCAGTGGCGCTGCAGCCAGTAGCTTGCGCGCGCACGGCCAAGGTCGCGCAGGTGGCAGAGGTAGGGCCACTCTGCATTGAGCTTGCTGGATGCCTGCAGCGCGAGAAGGTCCTCGTCCGCATGGATGCGGTGCAGGCGCATGTCACGGTAGCGCTCATGCTCGAGACCTTCGCCATCGATGAGCTGCTTGAGCAGCATGATCGAGCGCAGCTCCTTGACCAGACTGGCGTTGAAGGTGATCTCGTTCATGCGGTTGATGATCTCGCGCGCCGTGCGCGGCACTTCCGGGCGGTAGAACGGGTTGATCTGCACCAGTACCAGATCGCGGGCGTCGCATTCATCTACCAGCGGGAAGAGCGCCGGATTGCCCATGTAACCGCCGTCCCAGTAGGCCTCGCCATCGATCTCGACGGCCTTGAACATGAACGGCAGTGCCGCCGAGGCCAGCACCGCATCGACACTGAGCTGTGCGCAGCGGAACACCTTCGGGCGCCCGCTGCGCACGTTGGTGGCGGTGACGAAAACCTTCAGCGCGGTGCATCTGCGGACCCGCTCGAAGTCGACATTGGCGGCGACAAGGTCGCGCAGCGGGTTGAGATCAAGCGGATTGAGCTCGTAGGGCGAGAACACCCGCGAGAGGTGGTCGAAGAACAGGTAGCTGGGCGAGCGGTCGAGACCCCAGTTGCCGCTGATCCGCGACCACAGATCACGCTGGATGGGGCTGGTGCTCGCCGCCATGCTCACCGCCCGCCAGAAACGGGCAAGATGCTCGCGCGCGCCCTCGGCGCCGCCGTCCTCCAGGCCGTCGGCCATCACTACGGCGTTCATCGCCCCGGCGCTGGTGCCGCTGACCCCCTCGATGCGCAGGCGCGGCTCTTCAAGCAGGCGGTCGAGGACGCCCCAGGTCAAGGCGCCGTGGGCACCTCCGCCCTGCAGAGCGAGTTCTATCGTCTTGATATCCTTGCTCATGCACTGCCCTCCTCATGTACTGGTCATGCGGCAGTGCACCATATTGCATTATGGCGGGTGAGGCAAGCTGCTGCCGGGGACTGCGGCCATCAGCGGCGCCAGAACATCGGCGTCAGCACGACGAGGAAGGTGAAGATCTCCAGGCGTCCGAGGATCATCGTGAACGCCAGCACCCAGCTCTGGAAGACGTCCATCCCGGCGTAGTTGTCCGCCGGCCCCACCGCGCCGAGCCCGGGGCCGGTGTTGTTGATGCACGCCACCACCGCCGAGAAGGCGGTGACGATGTCCAGCCCGGAGGCCGACAGCACCAGGGTGAGGGTGACGATGGAAACCATGTACATGAAGGAGAAGCCGAGCACGGCATGGAGGATGCCCTCCGACACCGGCTGGCTGCCCAGGCGCACCGGACGCACGGCGTTGGGGTGCAGGGAGCGCACGATCTCGCGGAAGAACTGCTTGTAGAGGATCATCGCGCGCATCATCTTGATGCCGCCGCCGGTGGACCCCGAACAGGCGATGAAGCTGCCGAGGAAGAGAATCCACAGCTGCGCGAACATCGGCCACAGGGTGTAATCGTAGGTGCTCAGCCCCAGCGAGGTTGCGATCGAGACGACGTGGAAGGAGACGTAGCGCAGCGTGCTGCCCAGATCGCTGTGGGCGTGGAACTGGCTGAGGTAGATGGTCAGGCCAAGCACGCTGAGCAGCAGCACGCCGAGGAAGAAGGGGATCTCCGGATCATTGAAGTAGGGCATCAGGCTGCGCCGCACCAGCGCCAGGTAATGGGTGGCGTAGTTGAGGCCGGCAAGCAGGGCGAAGACGATGACGACGATCTCGACGTCCAGACTGTGGAAGTGGCCGAGCGAGGCATCCTTGCTCGAGAAACCGCCCAGGCCGGCGACCGTGAAGGCATGGATGAGCGCATCCCAGGGCTCCATCCCCACCCACCACAGGCTGAGGCCGCAGGCCACGGTGAGGAGGATGTAGGTCACCCACAGGCCCTTGGCGGTTTCAGTGATGCGCGGGGTGAGACTGCTCTCCTTCATCGGCGTCGGCACTTCGGCCTTGAACATCTGCCGTCCGCCGATGCCGAGCAGCGGCAGGATCGCCACCACCAGCACGATCACCCCCATGCCGCCGATCCAGTGCATGAAGGTGCGCCACAGGTTGATCGAGATGGGCAGGTCGTCGAGCCCGCTGAGCACGGTGGCGCCAGTGGCGGTGAGGCCGGAGACGGCCTCGAAATAGGCGTGGGTGAAGCTCAGTCCGGGGAGGTAGGCGAGCAGCGGCAGGGCGCCGAACACCGGCAGCACCACCCAGGCGGCGACCACCAGCAGGAAGCCGTCATGCACGCGCAGGTCGCGGCGCGGCTGGCGGGTGAACATCCACAGCAGCGCGCCGCAGGCAAAGGTCACCATCAGCGCCTGGTCATAGGCCAGGGTGGCGCCGTCGCCCAGCCACGCCGATACCGCGAGCGGAAAGCCCATCAGCAGGCCGAAGATCATGATGATCAGGCCGAGGGCGTTGAGGGCCGGGTGATAGGCGCGCATTCGCTGGGCAGCGGCTCAGAGGAAGGTGAAGCCGACCTGGAAGAGCTTTTCCACCTTCCGCACCAGATTCTTGTGGGTACAGAAGACGATGACGTGGTCGCCAGGCTCGATCACCGTGTCGTGGTGGGGGATGATCACCATGCGGCGCAGTACCTTGCCGTCGATGCGGCGCTCGTCGCGCACGATGGCGCTGATGGTGGCGCCCTTGGGCAGCTGCACTTCCTCGATCTGGCGCCCCACCACCTTGGAGTCCTTGGGGTTGCCGTGGGCGATGATCTCCAGCGCCTCGGCGGCGCCGCGGCGCAGGCTGTGCACCGCCACCACGTCGCCACGGCGGACGTGGGCGAGCAGCGAGCCGATGGAGGTATGCGCCGGCGAAATGGCGATGTCGATCGGCCCGCCCTGCACCAGGTCGACGTAGCTCTTGCGGTTGATCAGCGCCAGGGTGCGGCGCGCGCCCATGCGCTTGGCCAGCGACGCGGCCATGATGTTGTCTTCCTCGTCGTTGGTCAGCGCCACGAAGAGGTCGGTCTCGTCGATGCCCTCGTTCTCCAGCAGCTTCTCGTCGGTGGCATCGCCGCGCAGCACGAGGGCCTTGCCAAGCTGGGTGGCAAGCTGCTCGGCGCGCGTCTGGCTGACCTCAAGGATCTTGACGTGGTAGTCGGCCTCGATGGAGCGCGCGAGGCGGAAGCCGATGTTGCCGCCGCCGGCGATCATGATCCGCCGCATCGGCTTGTCGGTACGGCGCAGTTCGCGCATCACCTGGCGGATGTGCACGGTGGCGGCAAGGCAGAAGACCTCGTCGCCGGGCACGATGACGGTGTCGCCCTCCGGGATGATGGGCTCGCCGTTACGGTAGATGGCGGCGATGCGCACCTCGACGTTGGGCAGGTGGAAGCGCAGGGTTTTCAGCGGATGGCCGACCAGCGGTCCGCCCTCAAAGGCCTTGACGCCGATCAGGCTGACCACCCCGTCGGCGAATTCGAGCACCTGCAGGGCCTCGGGGAAGGCGATCAGGCGCTTGATGTAGTCGGTGACGATCTGCTCCGGACAGATGGAAAAGTCCACCGCGAAGTTGTTGGCGTCGAGCAGTTCGGGATAGTCGACAAAGTCGGTCGAGCGCAGGCGGGCAATGCGCGTGGGCAGGTTGAAGATGGCCTTGGCGACACGGCAGGCGCACAGGTTGGTCTGGTCGGACTGGGTGACGGCGATGAGCAGGTCGGCGTCGTCGGCGCCGGCATCGCGCAGCACCGAGGGTGAGGCGGCATTGCCGCACACCGTGCGCACCTCGAGGCGGTCGCGCAGCACCGCGAGCTGCTCGGCACTGGTGTCGACCAGGGTGATGTCGTTGGCTTCGGAGACGAGGTTTTCCGCCACCGAGGCGCCGACCTGGCCGGCGCCGAGGATGATGATCTTCACCGCATACGCCCGTGCGCTTCACAAGCGGGCGATTCTACGCCTGCGGAAGTGATTGTTGAAATACTTTGTTGCAACGCAGCAACAGGGGTTTACCCGTCCTCGCTCTTGCGCCCGGCCTGCAGGCCGAGCTGCTTGAGCTTGCGGTACAGGTGAGTGCGTTCGAGGCCGGTCTTTTCCGCCAGACGGGTCATGTTGCCGCCTTCCAGGCGCAGGTGATGCTCGAAGTAGAGGCGCTCGAAAGCCTCGCGCGCCTCGCGCAGGGGCTGATCGAGAGGCAGGCCGTAGGCCGCGGCATCCGCCGGCGGGGCGATCATGCGGCGTACGTCGGTGAGGGCGATTTCCTCTTCCAGGGTGCCAAGCGCGATCGACTTCACCGCCGCGCGCAGCTCTGCGTATCCACCCGGCCAGCTCTGCGTGCGCAGGGCGTTGAGCGCCGCGGTGGAGAAGTGATGGCGCGGCACCTCGCCCGCTTCGACGAGGTGAAGGAGGATCTGCGCGGCGAGCTCGGGTACCTCGTCGCGCAGTTCGCCCAACGAAGGCGGCGCCAGGCTGACCTCGAACAGGCGGCTGAGCAGGCTGTCGTCCCAACCCAGGCGCTGCAGGCCCTCCTGGCTGTGGTCGGTGGCCAGCACCATGCGCAGGTCGTAGCGCTCCAGGCGCTCCAGGGTGAAAGCAAGATTCTTCTGCTGCGGGCGGCTGAGGCGGGCCAGTTCGGCGACGAACACCACCCCGCCGCCGGCGCCCTGCAGCTGCGCGATGTCGATCGGTGCATGCAGTGCGGCAAGATCGAGCCACGGCGCATTGGCGGCCTGCACGCTGCGCGCGGCGAGCTCGGCGATGCTGCCCGCACCGACCTTGAGCAGCAGCACGCGAGAGCTGTCGCCAATCTGTTCGACGCGGCGGCGCAGTTCACGCAGCGGCACCGAGCGCGTGAACGCCGCCAGGCTGAGCGCCGCCGGCGCGCCGGGAGTGGCCGGACGCTGCAGGCCGCGCTTCACCGCGGCGAGCAGCTTCTGCAGCGCGATGGGCTTTTCCAGGTAGTCGATGGCGCCGATGCGGGTGGCCTCGACGGCGGTATCGATGGTGCCATGGCCGGACATCATCACCACCGGCATGGTGAGCTGGCCGTTGGCCGACCACTCCTTGAGCAGGGTGATGCCGTCGGTGTCGGGCATCCAGATGTCGAGCAGCACCAGATCGGGACGCGCGCTGTTGCGTGCACTGCGGGCCTCGGCAGCATTGGCGGCGAGCTCCACGTCATGGCCCTCGTCGCTGAGGATCTCCGAGAGCAGCTCGCGGATGCCCATCTCGTCATCAACAATCAATACCTTTGCCATGTTTCTCCGGGTCCAGCGTCAACTTCAGTCGGCGACGCGCAGGCGGATGCGGATCTCCGCCCCGCCGCCGTCGCAATTGGTCAGCCGCACGTCGCCACCGTGCTCATCGACGATCTTCTTGACCATCGCCAGCCCCAGCCCGGTGCCACGCGACTTGGTGGTGAAATAGGGCTCGAAGGCATGGGCGAGGATCTCCGCGGGAAAGCCCGGGCCGTTGTCGCGCACCGTCAGCCTGACGCGGTCGCCGCGGCAGCGCGTGGCGATGTGAAGCTCGCCACCTGGCCGTCCGGCCAGCGCATCCTCGGCATTCTGCAGCAGATTGTGAATGATCTGGCGCAACTGCGCCGGGTCTCCGCGAACCACCGCACGGGCGCTGTCAAAATCCGTATGGATGGCGAGCGGGGTACTCTCGTAGAGCCCCAGCACCTCGACGATGAGGGCCTGCAGATCGACCGCGGTGAATTGCGGCGCCGGCAGGCGGGCATAGTCGCGGAAGGCGTTGACGAGGTTCTTCATTGCCTCGACCTGATTGACGATGGTACGCGTGGCACGCTCCAGCATCGCCTGCCCCTCGTCGTCGAGGCGGTCGTGCAGCTTCAGCGCCAGGCGCTCGGCGGAGAGCTGGATGGGAGTCAGCGGGTTCTTGATCTCGTGGGCGAGGCGACGCGCCACCTCGGCCCACGCGGCAGTGCGCTGCGCGGCAATGAGGCTGCTGATGTCGTCGAACACCACTACCGAGCCGCCGCCGGAGTTTTCCGGCAGGCGCGCACCGTGGATCAGCAGCACCTGCGGCGGGGCGTCGTCGTGCTGCAGTTCGAGCTCGCAGTGCCAGTCCTCCTCGTGCTCGGCGAAACCCTTCAGCAGCGCGTCGCGCAGGGGGGCGAGGCGCGGCCAGTCGGTCAGCGGAATGTCCTCGAAGCCGCCCAGTTCGTCGGCAAGAATGGTTATCGCGCCACGGTTGGCCGCGCGCAGCGTGCCATCGGCGGCGAAGGCCAGCACACCGGCGGAGAGGTTGGCGAGCACGCCTTCGAGGTAGGCACGCGCGGATTCCACCGCGGCGCGGTTGCGCTCCGCCGCCGCACGGGCGTCGTCGAGCTGGCGGGTCATGCGGTTGAAGGACTGGGTGAGGACGCCGAGCTCGTCGCGCGCCGGCAACGCCTGGCGCGGCGAGTAGTCGCCCTGGGCGACGGCCTGGGTGCCTTCGGCAAGGATCAGCAACGGCGCCACCAGGCGGCGGGCAAGGACAAAGGCGAAGGCGACGGCGCCGAGCAGGGCGAGCAGCAGGGCAAGGGTCAGGGTAAGGGTGTAGATGCGCGTCAGGCCGGCGCGCCCGAGGGAGAGCTGCTGGTAGTCGCGGTAGGCCTCCTGCACCGCATCGGCATGGCGGGCGAAGGACTCCGGCACCGGTTGGCCGAGGACCAGGTAGGGTGGTTCGGCAACCAGCGACCGTGTGGTCAGCGGCACCGCGACGCGGATCATCAACGAACCGTCGGCGAGTGCGTCGACCTGGGTGAAGCGGCGCGACTGGCGGGCCTGGCGCAGTTGCGCGGGGGTGGGCAGATCGGGGAACAGACCGGCACTGCCGTCGGATGCGGTGGCCAGCACCTGCTGACCGTTGGCGGCGACCACGGTGACCGTGGCCACCCCGGCCTGCTCGCGCAGGCGGTTCAGGCGGGTCGGCGACAGCGCACTCTGGTCATCGAGTTCGAGGGCCATGTCCGCGGCCTTGTCGCCGACCTGGCCGACGAGATAGTCGAGCGCGCTCTGACCGAGGGCAATGCCGCCTTCCAGCGCGGCATCGACGCGCACGTCGAACCACGACTCGATGCTGCGCACGACGAACTGCAGCGACACCGCATACACCACCACCCCGGGCAGCAGGGCCATCAGCGCGAACATCAGCATCAGGCGGTACTTCAGCCGCGAGCCGAACTGGCGGCCGCGGTACTCGCACCAGAGGCGGCGCAGCTGCACCGCCACCACCCCGGCAAGGGTCACCGCCACCGCGCCGTTGAGGGCGATCAGGTAGGGATAGGCGCCGGCCAGCAGGTCGGTGTTGGCACTCGCCGAAGCCAGCAGGAACAGCGAGATGCCGGCCAGTGCTGCGGTCACCAGCAGGATGATGCGCTTCATTCGCCCTCCGCCTCCCCGCCATGGAAGGTCCATTCGGACCACTCCGTGCTCAGCTGCCAGTCACGGCTGCCGATCGCGGTAACCTGGAAGGGGCGCGGCAGCTGCGCGGTGTCGAGGCGGAAGCGCAGCGCGGCCTTGTAGGTCTGCCCGGCAACGAGCTGCTCATGATCGGCCACCGACCAGTTGCGCACGCGCTGCATGGTGCGCAGGGCGCCTTCCATGGAATCGAAGCTCTGGTGGAAGGCGCCGATCGAGAGACGGTAGCTGCGCGTGATGGCGTGGTAGCTGAGGCGGTAGTTGAGGCGGCGCTCGACCACCACCTCGTCGAACCAATACCAACGCGGACGGTGGACGACGAACTCGGTGACGAAGTGCAGGGCCACGCCGCGATTGACGGCTTCGGCAAGGCGGCTGTTGAGCTCGAAATCGAATTCGGCGTTGAGCACATAGCCATCCTCGCCCGCCACCACTTCCGCATGGCGCACGCCGGCGCCATCCTCGGCCAGGGCAATAGCCGGCACCCAGCAGCACAGCAGCAGGACGAGCAGCGCGCGCAGGATGCGCTCAGGGACGCTTGCGCAGCAGGGCGTAGTAGAAGCCGTCATGGTCGGCGGTGGGCAGCAGCTGTTGCTCGGGACGGCCTTCGATCAGCAGGCGCTCGGCGTCGTCGTGGCGGCGGCAGAAGGCGGCGATCTGTGCGCGGTTTTCCTCGTCGAACACCGAACAGGTGACATAAAGCATTGTGCCACCGCGCGCCAGGGTCTGCCAAAGCGCATCGATGATCTCGGCCTGCAGGGCTGCGAAGCGGGCGAGGTCGGGGGCGCGGCGCAGCCACTTGATGTCCGGGTTGCGGCGCGCCACACCGGAGGCCGAACAGGGCACGTCGGCGAGAATGCGTTGGAAGGGGCGGCCGTCCCACCAGCGTGCCGGCTGACGGGCGTCACCGATCACCACCCGGCCGGTGACGCCCAGGCGGGTGAAGTTCTCGTCGATGCGACGCGCGCGGCGCGGGTCAAGCTCCAGCGCGGTCAGTTCGACATCGGCCAGTTCCAGCACATGGGCGGCCTTGCCGCCGGGCGCGGCGCAGGCGTCGAGCACACGATCACCGGCCTGCGCACCCAGCCAGCGCGCGGCGTGCTGGGCACCGGCGTCCTGTACCGAGACCACGCCTTCGGCAAAGCCAGGTACCCGCGCCACCGCCAGCGGACGGTCGAGCAGAACGCCGTCCTCGCCGACGACGCGGGCAGCGATACCCGCCGCGGCAAACTCCGCCACCACGGCCGCCGGCGTGCTGCGCCGGCGGTTGACCCGCAGGCACATCGGCGGGTGGCTGTTGCCGGCGGCCACAGCCGCCTCCCACTGCGCCGGCCAGGCCTTGCGCAGGCGCTCCACCCACCAGCGCGGATGGCGGTGCAGCGCCTCTTCATCCTGACGTCGCCATGCGTCCACTTCGTCGGCACGACGAACGACGTTGCGCAGCACGGCATTGACCACGCCACGCAGGCCCGGGGCGGTCGCGCCGACCGCCTGAACGGCCTGGTCGACCACGGTATGGACCTGGTCGGGGCGGGTCTCCATGCGCTGCACGGCGACCAGCAGCAAGGCGTGGTAAGGCGCCGCGAGCGGCTTGTCGAGCAGGCGCTTGAGTACGGCATCGCCGCGGCCGTAGTCGCGCAGGGTGCCCCAGCTGAGGTCGCGCACCGCACCGCGGGTGGCGTCACTCCATTCGGGGTTGGCGCCAAGCAGCGCCTCCCAGTGTTCGTTCAGGTTGCCGCCGGCGAGCACTGCATCGACCAGCACGGCGGCCTGCTGCAGGGCATAGGCCAGGCTGTCGGAGGGCGGCGGCGGCGGGGGTGGACGATGCGCGGTGTGCGCGCGCGGGGCACGGGATCTGCTGGCGGTCACGGATACACGAAGGCTGGCGGGCGCGGCCGCCGGCTGGGGATCAGCCGAGCAGCTCGCGCAGATGGTTGGGCAGTGCGAACTGCGCACTGTGCACTGCGCCATTGTAGTGCCGAAGCCGGCTCAGACGGCGTTCGGCAATGCGCGCATCGATCTCCCCGGGGCTCAGCTCCTGCGGGGCGAGGGTGTCCGATGCGCAGGCCATGCCCCACAGGCTGCCGTACAGCGGAATGTAGAGGAAGTACGGTGACACGCGCGCATACACCCGGCGCAACGCGTCAACCAGGCCACGCACGCGTGCGGGCTGGAAGATCGGCGCACCGATGTGCAAGGTCAAGGCGCCGCCGGGATTCAGCAGGGCCTTGCACTGGCGGAGGAATGCCTCGCCGTAGAGTTCCTCGGCTGGACCAATGGGATCAGTGAGATCGAGGACGATGAGGTCGAAACGCTGGCCGCAGGCCGGCGCCACTTCGCGCACGTAGCGCAGGCCGTCCTCGATGCGCAGCTCCAGGCGGGGGTCGTCGAGGGCGCCGTGGTGAACCGCCTGGAGATGCTCGCGGGCAATATCGACCACCTTGCCATCGAGCTCGACCAGCACCACCTTCTCCATCGACGGGTGCTTGAAGAGCTCTTCGGCAGAACCGCCATCGCCACCGCCAATGACCAGTGCGCTGCGGGGTTCAGGATGGGTGAGCGCGCCGACGTGGATGAGGTTCTCGTGGTAGAAGAACTCGTCGCGCTCCGAGGTCATGAAGTAGCCGTCGAGTCGGAAGAGCTTGCCGAACTGCGGCGTCTCCCACACCTCGTAGCGCTGGAAGGCCGTCTGCCCCTCTTCCAGCAGGCGCCCGCGACGATAGAAGAAACCCGCGTTGTCGTTGAGCCACTCGCTGAGCAGCTCTTCATCCGGCACCACCCTGCCCTCCTCCATGCTCAGGCCTCGGCAGGAATCTTGCCGCGCAGCACTTCGTGACAGGCCGAGTCGCGCGGTTTGAGAGTATCGAGCACGCGCTGGAAGACCTGCCGCGCGCGGTCGCTGTTGTCGCGGGAGAAGTTGCAGACGTAGACGTCGAGGGTGACATCGCCGCTTTCCGGCCAGGTGTGGATGGCGAGATGGGACTCGGCCAGGACCACGGTGCCGGTGACGCCGGCCTTCTGGCCGTCGTCGTGCATGAACTGGTAGAAGTAGGCGCCAAGGGGCGTCAGCCCGGCGTCACGGCACTCATCCACACAAAGCCGTTCGAGTACTGCACGGTCCTCAAGGACTGCCGGTGTGCACTGGCAGTCGTAGAGGTCCGCAATCAGATGAAGTCCGTTCATGGTGCGCTTCGATCCAACTACAGAAAGCTGGCCATTTTAGCACGTAAGGAAATCGCAATATTGGCGCGAATACAGTTTCGACCAATCACGTCGTATGCTGTTTCACGTGAAACCTCAGAGAAGGTCCCAGGCAAGCTTGGCTATCAGCACACACACCACCCCGAGAAACATGCGCCGCACAAAGGCGCTGCCGTGGCGCAGTGCCATACGGGAGCCAAGGACCGCACCGCTGAGATTGCACACTGCCATCAGCGCCGCCAGCTTCCAGAGGATCTCGACATTGAGCGCAAAGTAACCGATGGCAGCGAAGTTGGTCGCCACATTGACGATCTTCGCGGTCACCGAGGCGCGCAGGAAATCCATGCCCAGCGTACGCACGAACAGGAAGATCAGGAAACTCCCGGTTCCAGGCCCGAAGAAACCATCGTAGAAGCCGATTACCAGCCCGATGCCTGCGGCGACTGCGACTGTGCGTCCGCGGCGGTTGTCCTCGCTGGATCCGGTACCAAGATCCTTGCGGATAAAGGTGTACGTAGCGACGAAGATCAACAGGATGAGAATCAGCGGCCGCAGGACTTCGGGGGACAGGTAGGCCACCGCCTTGGCCCCATACCAGGAGCCAAGCAGTGCCGCCGCCGCGCCCGGAAGTGCCGCCGCCCATGGTATGCGTACCCTGCGGGCGTACTGCCAGGCCGCGGAACTGGTGCCAACGATACTGGCCACCTTGTTGGTGCCGAACAGGGTGGCAGGAGTCGTGGTCGGATAGGCGGCGAACAAGGCCGGGATCTGGATCAGACCGCCGCCGCCGACGACTGCGTCGACAAAACCCGCAAAGAAGGCTGCGAGGCCCAGCACCAGGAAGAGCTGATCGATATCCATCTGTTCCACGTGAAACAATCAGCCCACTGGCGTGCAGGCAACAACGAACGGCAAGACCTTACTTGCCGATGCAGAAGCGCGAAAAAATCACCCCGAGCAGGTCATCGGCACTGAACTCTCCGGTAATGCTGCCCAGCGCGTCCTGTGCCGCGCGCAACTCCTCCGCAAGCAACTCGAGCGCGTCGCCGCACTCCCCTGCGCGCACGATCGCTGCAGCAGTGTCGCGCAAGGCCTCGAGATGGCGTTCACGGGCAAGCACTACGTCCTCGCCGTGCGCATGCCAGCCGGCGACCCGCAACAGCTCGGCGCGCAACAGATCGATGCCGGCACCCTCCCGTGCAGACAGGTGTACATGCACGGTGCCATCACGGAGCTCGCGCCGCGCTGCCTCCCCACGCAGGTCGATCTTGTTATGGACGACGATGCGCTCAACCCCGTCAGGCAAGCGTGCGTCAATGCCCTCTTCCGCGCCCGTTTCGCCCCAGCGATCCACCAGGCGCAGGATGACGTCGGCGCGTTCGATCTCGCGCCAGGTGCGGGCGATACCGATGCGCTCGACCTCGTCGGCGGTATCACGCAGGCCGGCGGTGTCAATGATGTGCAAGGGGATGCCTTCGATCTGTACCGTTTCGCGCAAGGCATCGCGTGTCGTGCCGGCCACCGCCGTGACGATGGCGCGCTCCTCACCGGCAAGCTGGTTAAGCAGACTGGACTTGCCGACATTGGGCTGGCCGACCAGTACCACGTTCACCCCGCTGCGCAACAACGCGCCCTGGGCAGCACGGTCGAGTAGGTCATCCACACGCGCGCGCAAGCCATCGAGACGCTCGAAGGCATGTGCTGCATGCAGGAAATCGAGCTCTTCCTCAGGGAAATCGAGCGTCGCCTCAACAAGCATGCGCAGATCGATCAAGCCGTCGCGGATGCCCTCGACCTCGCGCGAGAACACGCCGGACAGCGAGCGCAGCGCCGAGCGTGCCGCCGCAGCAGTAGACGCCTCGATGAGATCGGCAACCCCCTCGGCCTGCGCAAGATCGAGCTTGCCGTTGAGGAAGGCGCGCTTGGTGAACTCGCCCGGCTCCGCCAGCCGTGCGCCCAGCTCCAGGCAGCGTGCGAGCAGCATCTGCATGACCACCGGACCGCCATGCCCTTGGAGTTCGATGACGTCTTCACCGGTGAAGGAATACGGCGCGGGGAAAAACAGCAACAGGCCCTCGTCGAGGGCCTGTTGCCGGGCATCCATGAAGCGGGCGAAACGGGCGATGCGGGGCTGCGGGACGAAACCGCACAGCTCCCGGGCAAAGGCTTCCAGCCCCCGCCCCGACACCCTTACCACGCCGATGCCACCACGCCCGGGCGCGGTGGCGATCGCCGCGATGGTGTCAGACGGGCTTTCCGGCCTTCTTGGCACCCTCGATCATCCGCGTGATCTGCCATTGCTGGGCAATGGAGAGCAGGTTGTTGACCACCCAGTACAGCACCAGGCCGGACGGGAACCACAGGAACATGATGGTGAAGATGAACGGCAGCGCCATCATGATCTTCGCCTGCATGGGGTCGGGCGGCGCCGGGTTGAGCTTCATCTGCACCAGCATCGACAGGCCCATGATGACCGGCAGGATGAAGTAGGGATCCTTCGTCGACAGATCCTGGATCCAGCCCAGCCACGGTGCGTGACGCATCTCCACGCTGCCGAGCAGCACCCAGTAAAGCGCGATGAACACCGGGATCTGGATCAGGATGGGGAGGCAGCCGCCGAGCGGGTTGATCTTCTCGGTGCGGTAGAGATTCATCATCTCCTGCTGCATCTTGGCCTTGTCGTTGCCGTAGAGCTCCTTCAGGCGCTGCATGCGCGGGCCCAGCACGCGCATCTTGGCCATCGACTTGTAGCTCGCCGCCGACAGCGGGAAGAACACCAGCTTGATCGCGACGGTCACCAGGATGATCGCCCAGCCCCAGTTGCCGGTCAGGCTGTGGAACCACGACAGCACCCAGAACAGCGGCGCAGCAATGACCGTGAGGAAGCCGTAATCGACCACCAGATCAAGACCTGCTGCGATGTCCTTGAGCTTGTCCTGCTCCTGCGGCCCGGCATACAGGCGCACCGCCACGCTGCCCTCCTGACCGGCTTCGATCTGCGCCACCGGCAGGATCACCCCCGCGGAGAACAGACCGCCACCGACCTGGCGGGCAAAGTTCTCGCGCGCCACGCCCTCGACCGGCAGCCAGGCACCAACGAAGTAATGCTGCACCATCGCCGCCCAGCCATCGCTGGCATTGCGCGCGAACTTGGCCTTGCCGCGCTCGATGTCCTCGAACTGCACCTTCTGGAAGCGCTCCGCATCGGTGTAGAACGCCGGCCCGGTGAAGGTATTGACCCCGAACACCTCGACCGCCTCGGCGGGCTTGCCGTCGCGGGTGAACTGGAAGTAGGCATCGGCACGCACAGCGCGTTCGCTGCTGTTGCGGATCTCGTAGGCGACGTCCATGACGTAGCTGCCGCGGTGGAAGGTCATCACCTTGGTCACCGCCACGCCGTTCTCTTCCGGCGCCTGCAGCCGCACCACCACGCTGTTCTCACCCTCGGCAAGGACCACCTCGTCGGCGGGCAGCGCGAACATCGTCTTGTGATTGGGCAGGCCCTCGCCGATCAGCCCGGACTGCGCGGCATAGATGTGACGACCGCCGTCATCGAAGAGCACGAAGTTGCGCTCGCGATCCTCGTTGGACTTGTGCGCCGGCAGCTCCATGCGGACGATGTCGCCACCCTGAGCGGAGATCTCCACCACCATGGTATCGGTACGCACCACCATGCGTGGCACCGTCGCTGCAGCCATCGCGGCCTCGCCGCCCGGCGGCGCCACTGCGGTCAGCGAACTGCCCGGCGACGGTGTCGGCACCTCGCCCACCACGCCACTGTCGGCGCCGGCGGCAACTGCAGGCTGGGGCGCCTGCGGACGGTTGTACTCCAGCCAGTTGTCCCACAGCATGACCAGGGCAAAGGCGAAGACCAGAAAGAGAATGAGGCGACGTTGATCCATGGGGACTTCTATTCAGTAAGCGGACGATACGCGGAGCGGGCAATGATAAACCCGCCGCCGCGCCCTTGCAGGGCGACACGATACACTCTCGGCACTCCCCTTGCGCGGACTCATCGCGGCAACCGCGCCAGCAGGCGGGCGATGTCCTCGTTGAGCGCCGCACGTGTGGCCTCGTCGGCACGCGCATGGAGGCGAACCACCACATCATGCGCCGGCAGGGTTGCACGCGTCTTGCGAAAGTTCTCGCGCACGATGCGCTTGATCAGATTGCGCAGACTGGCCCGGCGTGCCAGCTTCTTGGCAACCACCACCCCGAGCCGGGCCGTGGCCCCCTCGTTGGGTCGGTAGTGGGCGATGAACCAGCGCCCCTTGATGGCCCGCCGAAAAGCAAAAACGGATGAATACTCATCCGTTTTGCGTAGTCTGTAGGCGTCGCGGAAGCAGACATCGACGCCTGAAAGCTCAGTCACCTCAGACGGCGAGGCGATGACGGCCCTTGGCACGACGGGCACGGATCACCGCACGACCGCCACGGGTCTTCATGCGGACCAGGAAGCCGTGGGTGCGCTTGCGACGGACGACGGAAGGTTGGTAGGTGCGTTTCATTTTCAGCTTGCCTGAAGAAAGGTCAAACGCAGGATTTAATTGGATAATCCCATGTTTGTCAAGAACAATTTTTCCCCCCTGCTGTGGATAAGTCGGGCGCTGAAGGGTAGAATCCCCCGATGCGTCCCGCCGGCTCAAGGAGGGGCCGGCAGCGCCCGTCACGCGCCCCGGCCTGCCGGCATGGGCATCCCGATATAACAAGCACTCAGGCCGCCACTGCCCCCTGCGCCACGCGCAATTTCCCGGGGCCGGGCGCGTTTTGACCGCCGTGTCACAAGCTCAGACCACACGTTCCGTGAACCAAGACTTCTGGTCCTTCTGCCTGTCGCGCCTTGAAAACGAACTGCCCCCACAGCAGTTCAACACCTGGATCAAGACGCTCAGCGCGCGGACCGAGGACGAACAGGGCGAAGCCCGCCTGCAGCTCGTCGCCCCCAACCGCTTCGTCCTGCAATGGGTGCGCGAGCGCTATCTGCGCCGCATCGAGGAACTCGCCGAAGCCTTCTTCCACGCCCCGGTGGCGGTTGAACTGTCGCTGCCGTCGGCCGCTGCGGCACGCGCGCCGGCCGCGCAGAAGCCCGTCGCCGTGGCAGTTCACGCCAGCACTGCGGCAGGCGCGGCGCACGCCGGCGGCCCCGCTGACATCATCGTCGCCGAGGTCGAACCCGAAGCCGCCATCCCCAGCGCCGACCTGGCCTACGAGAAGACCCGGCTGAATCCCGACTTCACCTTCGACACCCTGGTCACCGGGCGCGCCAACGACCTCGCCCGCGCCGCCGCCATGCAGGTGGCGCAGAACCCCGGCACATCCTACAACCCGCTGTTCGTCTACGGCGGCGTCGGCCTCGGCAAGACCCACCTCATCCACGCCATCGGCAACGCGGTGTACAAGCACAACCCGCGCGCGGTGATCCGCTACGTGCACGTCGAGGACTACTACGCCGATGTGGTGCGCGCCTACCAGCAGAAGAGCTTCGACGCCTTCAAGCGCTACTACCGTTCGCTCGACCTGCTGCTGATCGACGACATCCAGTTCTTCAACAACAAGAACCGCACCCAGGAAGAGTTCTTCCACGCCTTCAACGCCCTCACCGAGGCGCGCAAGCAGATCGTCATCACCTGCGACACCTACCCGAAGGACATCCAGGGCCTCGAGGACCGCCTCATCTCGCGCTTCGACTGGGGCCTGACCGTGCAGATCGAGCCGCCCGAGCTCGAAATGCGCGTCGCCATCCTGAAGAAGAAGGCCGAGGCGCTGCGCGTCGCGGTGGACGACGACGTCGCCTTCCTGATCGCCAAGAACCTGCGCTCCAACGTCCGCGAGCTCGAAGGCGCGCTCAACAAGGTGGTCGCCTACGCGCGCTTCCACAACCGCGGCATCTCGCTCGAACTCGCCAAGGAAGCGCTGAAGGATCTCCTCAACGCCCACAACCGCCAGCTCACCATCGAGCACATTCAGAAGACGGTGGCCGACTACTACAAGATCAAGGTCGCCGACATGCACTCCAAGAAACGCACCCGTGTGGTCGCCCGCCCGCGCCAGGTGGCGATGTGGCTGGCCAAGGACCTCACCCCGATGAGCCTGCCGGCGATCGGCGAGGCCTTCGGCGGGCGCGATCACACCACCGTCCTGCACGCCTGCCGCACCATCGCCGACCTGCGCCAGGGCGACCCCCAGCTCAACCACGACGTACACGTGCTCACCCAGGTCCTGCGCGGGTAAGCCCACCGATCAACCTCCACCCAGACCAGACGCCATGCTCCTGCTCAACACCACCCGCGACGCGCTCCTCGCCCCGCTGCAGTCGGTTGCCGGCATCGTCGAGAAGCGCCACACCCTGCCCATCCTCTCCAACGTGCTGATCGAGAAGCAGGGCGATACCCTCACCCTGCTCGCCACCGACATCGAGATCCAGATCCGCACCGCCACCGCCGGCCACCAGGATGGCAGCGATACCGCCATTACCGTCGGCGCGCGCAAGCTGCAGGACATCCTGCGCGCCCTGCCCGACAGCGCCGCGGTGAGCATCAGCCTCGACGACAAGCGTCTCACCGTGAAAGCCGGCAAGAGCCGCTTCGCGCTGCAGACCCTGCCCGCCTCCGACTACCCGCGCATGAACCTGCCCGACGGCGATGTCGTCCGCCTCACCGTCGCCCAGCGCACCTTCAAGCGCCAGCTCGCCCAGGTGGCCTACTCGATGGCCCAGCAGGACATCCGCTACTACCTCAACGGCCTGCTGATCATCGCCGACGGCGGCGAACTGCGCATGGTCGCCACCGACGGCCACCGCCTCGCCTACGCCGCCAGCACGCTCGACAACGCCGTCGCACAGCGCACCGAAGCCATCCTGCCGCGCAAGACCGTGCTCGAGCTCTCCCGCCAGCTGGCCGACAACGACGACCCGCTGGAGGTGGTACTGGCCGGCAACCAGGTGGTGTTCCGCTTCGGCGCCGTGGAGCTGATCTCCAAGCTCATCGATGGCAAGTTCCCCGACTACGAGCGCGTCATCCCGCAGAACCACCCCAACATGATCACTTTCGACCGCCTGCCGCTGCTCGCCGCCCTGCAGCGCGCCGCCATCCTCACCACCGACAAGTTCCGTGGTGTGCGCCTGGTGCTCAGCGACGGCAGCCTGAAGCTGATCAGCACCAACGCCGAACAGGAAGAGGCCGTCGAAGAGCTCGAAGTGGACTACCACGGCGCTGCCCTCGACATCGGCTTCAACGTCACCTACCTGCTCGACGTGCTCAACAACCTGTCGTCCGAACACGTCGAATGGCGCTTCAACGACGGCAATTCCAGCGCCCTGATCACCCTGCCCGGCAACGAGCAGTTCAAGTACGTCGTGATGCCGATGCGAATTTAAGGCCTCCGCCGGATGACCGGCGGCACCAGACGCCTCCCCCTTCAAGGGGGGCGTAGCCGGGGTTTCAGCGAGCACTGCTCGCTGCCGGCGGAGCGGCGAGGCGCTGCCGAGACTACCGGTCGGGAGGGGGATGGGTTTCCGCTCAGGCAGCAACCGGTACCCATCGAAACCCGTCCCCACCCTGGCCCTCCCCTTGAAGGGGAGGGAATCCTGTTCTTTGAATCACCCGAGATGACCATGTCCGAACCGCAGAACACGCCCGCGCCTTCCGGCAACGAATACGACGAATCCAGCATCCAGCAGCTCGAGGGCCTGGAAGCCGTGCGCAAGCGCCCGGGCATGTACATCGGCGACACCTCCGACGGCACCGGCCTGCACCACATGGTGTTCGAGGTCGTCGACAACGCCATCGACGAGGCCCTCGCCGGTCATTGCGACGACATCGTCGTCACCATCCACGCCGACAACTCCATCTCCGTCACCGACAACGGCCGCGGCATCCCGGTCGGCGTCAAGATGGACGACAAGCACGAGCCCAAGCGCTCCGCCGCCGAAATCGTCATGTGCGTGCTGCACGCCGGCGGCAAGTTCAACCAGAACAGCTACAAGGTCTCCGGCGGCCTGCACGGCGTCGGCGTGTCCTGCGTCAATGCGCTCTCCAAGTGGCTGCACCTGACCATCGCGCGCGACGGCAAGAAGCACCTCATCGAATTCGAGCGTGGCGCCGCACAGAACCGCATCATCGAAATCGTCGACGGCGTCGAGGTCAGCCCGGCACGCGTGGTCGGCGAAACCACCAAGCGCGGCACCAAGGTGCACTTCCTCGCCGACGAGGAAATCTTCGGCACGGTGGAATTCCACTACGAAATCCTCGCCAAGCGGCTGCGCGAACTCTCCTTCCTCAACAACGGCGTCAAGATCCGCCTCCTCGACCAGCGCACCGGCAAGGAAGAAGACTTCGCCTTCGCCGGCGGCGTGCGCGGCTTCGTTGAATTCATCAACCGCACCAAGACCGTGCTGCACCCCACCGTGTTCCACGCCGAAGGCACCACCCGCATCCCCACCGGCGCCGGCCACGACGCCGAACTGGCGGTGGAAGTCGCCATGCAGTGGAACGACAGCTACCAGGAACAGGTGCTGTGCTTCACCAACAACATCCCGCAGTCCGACGGCGGCACCCACCTCACCGGCCTGCGCGCGGCGATGACCCGCGTCATCAACAAGTACATCGAAGAAAACGAGATCGCCAAGAAGGCCAAGGTCGACATCAGCGGCGACGACATGCGCGAAGGCCTGGCCTGCGTGCTCTCGGTGAAAATGCCGGACCCCAAGTTCGCCAGCCAGACCAAGATGAAGCTGGTGTCCTCCGAAGCGCGCCCGGCGGTGGAAGAAGTGGTCGCCGGCAAGCTCACCGACTTCCTGCTCGAAAACCCCATCGACGCCAGGACCATCTGCAACAAGATCGTCGAAGCCGCACGCGCCCGCGACGCCGCCCGCAAGGCGCGCGAGATGACCCGCCGCAAGGGCCTGCTCGACGGCGTCGGCCTGCCCGGCAAGCTTGCCGACTGCCAGGAAAAAGACCCCGCCCTGTGCGAGATCTACCTCGTCGAGGGTGACTCCGCCGGCGGCTCCGCCAAGCAGGGCCGCGACCGCAAGTTCCAGGCCATCCTGCCGCTCAAGGGCAAGATCCTCAACGTCGAAAAGGCCCGCTTCGACAAGCTGCTGCAAAGCCAGGAGATCGCCACCATGATCACCGCGCTCGGAACCGGCATCGGCAAGGACGACTACAAGCCCGAGAAGCTGCGTTATCACCGCATCATCATCATGACCGACGCCGACGTCGACGGCGCCCACATCCGCACCCTGCTGCTGACCTTCTTCTACCGCCAGATGCCCGAGCTGGTCGAACGCGGCCACATCTACATCGCCCAGCCGCCGCTCTACAAGATCAAGCACGGCAAGAGCGAGCTCTACATCAAGGACGACCACGAGCTCAACAACCACCTCCTCAAGCTCGCCATGGACGGCGCCGCCCTGCTGCCGCGCGAAGGCGCCACGCCGATCGCCGACGAAGCCCTGGGCGGCCTCGCGCGCAGCTACCTGCTCGCCGAAGCGGTCACCCGCCGCCTCTCCAGCCTGATCGACCCCGAAGTGCTGCAGGTCATGCTGGCGCACAACCTCGAAGTGAGCCTCGCCGACCAGGCCGCGGCCGAAGCCTCCGCCGCCCGCATCGCCCAGTACCTGCCCGCCGAGCTCAGCATCCGCGCCGAATTCCACGACGAATCCGACGCCTGGCGCCTCACCATCGAGCGCATGCACCACGGCAACCGCAAGTTCGGCTGGATCGAAGAGGAATTCCTCGTCTCCGGCGACTACCGCAGCATCCGCACCGCCGCGGAAGCCATCGCCGACCTCATCGGTCCCGGCGCCGAGGTCCGCCGCGGCGAAAAGCGCCAGCCGGTCACCCGCTTCGCCGACGCCATCGCCTGGCTGCTCAACGAAGTCGAACGCGGCCTCACCAAGCAGCGCTACAAGGGCCTCGGCGAAATGAACCCCGAGCAGCTCTGGGAAACCACCATGGACCCCATGGTGCGCCGCCTGCTGCGCGTGCAGATCGACGACGCCATCGCCGCCGACGAGATCTTCACCACGCTGATGGGCGACAACGTCGAACCGCGCCGCGCCTTCATCGAGGGCAACGCGCTGTATGCGCAGAACATCGACGTGTGAGTCCGGTTGCCTGGGTCCTCTGAGTGCCAACGCCCGGCCAGCCCGGGCGTTCTTACGTCGACCGCATCAAACCCGCCGCAACCGGGCTTCATCGTCAAACCTTCTTCTGCTTGCCATCCGGCCTGAACGCCATGCTCCCGATCCGCTACGTCGAACCCGTCTTCCGCCCGCCCAGCGAGGCCGAGTCGCTGATCCTGCCGGTCACCGATGGCTGTTCGTGGAACAAGTGCTCCTTCTGCGAGATGTACACCGCAGCGCAGAAGGCTTTTCGCGCGCGCAGCGAGGATGAGGTGCTGGAATCGATCCGCCGTACCGGCGAGCGCTACGGCGCGCAGGTGCGCCGCGTCTTTCTTGCCGACGGCGATGCGCTGGTGCTGCCCACCCGTCGCCTGCTGGTCTATCTGGAAGCGATCCGCACCCATCTGCCGGCGGTGCATCGGGTGTCGAGCTACTGCCTGGCGCGCAATCTGGCGAAGAAGAGCGTGGCCGAGCTGCGCACGCTGGCCGAGGCCGGGCTCAAGCTCGCCTATCTGGGCGCGGAGTCCGGCGACGACGAGGTGCTGGCGCGGGTGAACAAGGGCGAGAGCTTCGACACCACGCGCAGCGCGCTCGACAAGCTGGGCGAGGCCGGCATCGCGCGTTCGGTGATGATTCTCAACGGCCTCGGCGGGCAGGCGCTCAGTGCGCAGCACGCCGACAACTCGGCGCGGCTGGCCAACGCCACCCAGCCTGAGTACCTGTCCACTCTGGTAGTTACCCTGCACGACCACGGCCGGCGCTTCATGGAGGCTTGGCCAGAATGGCAGGCGCTCGACCAGCACGGCCTGTTCGTCGAGATGGAACGCTTCCTTGCGGCGCTGGAACTGCGCCGCACGGTGTTCCGCTCGGACCACGCGTCGAACTGGCTGGTGCTCAAGGGCACGCTGGGGGCGGACAAGGCGCGCCTGCTCGCCGAGGTGCGTGCGGCCATCGAGCGCCCGGAAGGGGCGGCGCTGCGCCCGGCCTGGCTGCGCGGGCTGTAGGCGGCAATACGGTTCAACGGCGCGGTTTCAGCGCCATTCGCCCCCTGCCGTCACCAGCCCTCGGCCAACCCTGAGCAGCACCCACATCACCAGCAGCGGCAGCACCAGGGTCTGCAGCACGAAGACGACGATGATGCGCACGACGTCGTCGACGATGCGGTCGGCGATGTCCTTGAGCTGGGCGATGGCACCCTTCAGGCGGTCGACCTGGCGGCCCAGTTCCCACACCCCGCCGCTGCCTTCGCTGCCCTGCACGCTGAGCAGGCCCTGGTCGACCTGCTCCAGACTGGCCTGGCGGGCCTGGTATTCGTCAGCCATGAAAAGGTGATAGGCGGCTTCGCTGCCGAGCGAGGCCAGCGGCACGATGAAGCGCACCAGCAGCAGGGCGACGAAGCAGCGCAGCAGCCAGCGCGGCGGCGGGCGGGCGCACAGTACCAGCCACGCCAGCCATGCCGCAGCGGCACTGAGGACGAGGCTGATGGCCCACGAGGCGCCGATCTTCATCAGCAGCAACTGCATGCCGAAGGCCACGCTGGCGGCCAGCATGAGCGTGGAAAACTGTTCGACGAGCTGGTTGAGCGGATCCAGCACCTGGCCAGGGGTCAGCGTGATGCCGACCACCAGGCTGCCGCTCACCTCGGTGCCCTGCACCACCGAGATCACCGCGTTGAGCGCCCGTGCGGTGGCAAAGCTGGCCACCGCACGCTTCAGCCCGGCTTCGGCGTAACGCTCGGCAAGCTGGTCGAGCGGCTTCAGCCAGGCCAGCGCGGCGAGCGCCAGCAGCACGGCGACAAGGGCGACGCGGCGGGTGGACAGGGGGCTGGCGATGGCCATCGCTTGCGGGCGGCTCAGCGCGGCGGCGCGGCGTCTTCGT
>WPCG01109924.1_pt1 | contig 26237 bp, 13 predicted proteins | sample 5403311 | NCBI WGS metagenome assembly WPCG01 (sample SAMN12869467, study PRJNA574797) | sludge metagenome | isolation source: wastewater treatment of Control | place: China:Beijing | collected 2019-05-17 | reverse complement strand
AGCCGTCGCGCATCTGCCGGGCCAGTTCCGGACGGGTCAGGTTGTCGAGAATCGGCTTGTCGTACTCGTCGACGAGAATCACCACCCGTTGCCCGAACTTGTGCTCCGCCTGGCGGATCAGTTCGCCAAACCGGCCGGCACTGTCCAGGCCGGCACGCACCGGCACGTCCAGCCGCTCCTCGTTAAGCCGCAGAATGTCCTCGATGCGCAGCCCCAGCGCAGCGCCATCCTTCAGCACGCCTTCGGCAAAACTGATGCGGATTACCGGATACTTCACCGACCAGTCCCACCGGTCGTGGCAGTACAGCCCGCGAAACAGCCCCTCGTTGCCCGCGAACAACTCCGCCAGCGTATCGATGAACAAACTCTTGCCGAAGCGGCGCGGGCGGGAGAGGAAGTAATGCGTACCCTGCTCGATCAGGTTCAGCGCATGGGCGGTCTTGTCCACATAGTAGTAATCGTCCTCGCGGATCTTGGCGAAGGTCTGGATGCCGATGGGCAGTTTCTTGCGGGGCAGTACGGCGGACATGGCGGCTCCTGAAACGACGCGGGCAGGCTCAGGTCGATTCTACGACCTTTGCCTGCCCATGTCCCTGAAGCCCGGGCCTTCAGCGGCTGCACATCGCGCCCGGTCTGACGGTCACGCCTGCAGCCCTCCCGCGCATGCCCGGGCCTCCTGTCGCAGGACCGGGGCAGCAGCTGGTCAGTGCAGCGAAGTTGCCGGCGCAAACACCGGGTTGGCCTCGATGTGCAGCGGGGCGTCCGGGGTTTCCGCCGCCTGTGCGCCGGTCTCGGCCTCCGCCCCAACCGTCTCTTCACCTCGGCTCAGCCAGTGCAGGCTGCGCCCTTCATCGGCAAACCCGATACGCACCGACTGCGCATCGGTGTCCACGCCTTCGGGCCATTCGACCGTGGCATGGCGACCGGTGGCGTCGTCGATCACCCGCAGCCACACTTCGCCGTCCTGCCCACGCTCCTGCCAGGCCAGATAACGCCCGTCGCTGCTGATGCGCACGCAGCAGGCGTCCTGGGTGAAGGCGTCGAGCGGGGTTTCCTGGCGGGTGGCGCGGCTGGCCAGTTCCAGGGTGTGGATCTGGCGCTGGCCGCTGGCATCTACCTGATCCCAGGCAAGCAAACCCGCCTGCGCGTCGAGCGCCGGGCGTTCGGCCTGCGGGTCGGTCTTGTCGAACCACAAGCCGGTCACCAGCGCTTCGCGCAGCCCCGTTTCCAGATCGACCAGGTACAGGCCGGGACCGTTTTCGAGGTTGCTGGCCTGGGTGCGGAACACCAGCTTGCCCGCTTCGGTGGCGAAGTCGTAGTCCACCGTGTCGCCATCGGCCGGCTCGCCCCATGCGGTCTCGCTCAGGCGGCGGATGAGGCCGGTGGCGAGGTCGACGCTGTAAAGGTGCCGGGCGCCGTTTTGCACGCCGCGCACCAGGTTGGTGGCGCGGGAGAGGAACAGGGCGCGCTGCGCGTCGGCGGTGAGTTGGGGCTCGGTAAAGGGGGCGTTGGGTAAATTCCCATCAATTGTTCTAATTTGATGCAATGAGGAATGTGACGAAAATTCCTCATCTAAGCCATCTTTGAAATATCGCAGAGATTGACTTACATAAAATCCAGAACTAACCAAAGAATAATTGTGTATGTAGTGCGAAGGGAAACCATCCCAATTTCCAATAAGGTATCCAAATCGCGGACCAGAAACAGCCAATCCTTTATCGAAACAATAAGATCTAGGATAATCTGTATATTTTTTTGTGAAATGATAATTAATTTCAACGCACGACTGACAATTATCTAGCATCACAATTTCACCAGTTAAAACATCCCCAGCCATAACAACTGTCACCCCTTCGCGAACAAATTTATCAATAGTTCCATTGACAGTCCCATCAAAATGGTTGTCAAAATATGAGAGTGGTTTGCATTGCCCTGAAACTTGTCCGTTATCAACTGACGTCGATGGAACACCCCAAACCACATTCGAAATTGCTGACTGTGCAGATACAGTCACCGCTCTCACAGCAAAATAATAGCGCTCTCCATTTTGCAGATCCGCTACCGCCATGGTAGTGCCCAAAGACGCCGGTTGAGAAATCTTCCTGAAATACGTACCGGAAACACTCGGATCGATGCCGGGGGATGTCGATACGTAAACTTCATAGCTGCTCGCGCCCGAAACCTGAGTCCATTCGAGTCGAACAAACGCATTGCCTTGCTCTAACACGGATAAATGAGGCGGATACAGAATATCAAAATCATTTGCTCCTGCTGCTGCAGACACCTCTTTGGATGGTTTAGTTTCATCACGCCCAAAAATTGTCAACCCACTATTTAATGTTGCCGTGACAACAAAATAATAAGTTACACCATTTGGGAATGCTCCCTCAAAACTGTTTTCTAAAACAACTTTTGACCTCAAAAATATATTAGAGCCATTTAAATCAATCCCTGGGTCAGTATGATAAAAAACAGTGTAATTTTCAGCGCCAGCTACTGGATCCCAACTCAGTCTGATTTTTTCATGACCCGATGTAGCTTTTACATTTCTTGGTCCTGAAACGAGTGGAGTAAAATCATACAAATATCTTGTTAAGTAACCATAATCGCTGAATGAGTGCACGCCAGTCCATTCTAAATCATTGTGATGATGGCCAAAAAAATCAAGATTATATCTTCCTGGAGGAACATCCGGAAAGAAGTAATTTACAGTCCAAGCATTTGAGTCCGACGAATCGATCCGCATCGGACCAAAAAAACCTCTAGTCTCATTACTGCCTTCACCAATCCGAATCGACAACCCAGACGTTTCCTTTGGTATTTTTATACTACCCTCTAACGAAACGGTACTGCGCACTAAAGCCTTTCCAGTCGCCGTTTCCTGCACCATGAAGCAGTTCGCAATATGCGCTGGCGATTTGTCCTTCAAACTCTTCTGCGTAAGATCATTGATCCTCGCCCAACCATAAACTTTACCTAGAACGGCAATTTTCTCTTGCACTGCAGACAAAAACATTGCCGCCTTTAGAGGAGGGGGATAAGGTTTTCTGCTCAACTCAAAACGAGCAACAGTATCCCATCTCAACTGCCATTCTCTTAGACCTTGAATAGTTTCAATGTACTTCAACGGATCGCCTGTAGTAATTATGGCAACCCTATATGCAAAATTATTTTTCCGGAAAACGCTTTGGCTCATGTGCGAGACTAAAATAGCAAACTGCTGAACTACATCAGACGCAGCCAACTCGACTGTTTTATACTCGATGACCCCCTCGTCTCTATGAATTTGCTCTGTTACTTTTCTAATTTGATAACCTAAAACCAAGACTTTTTGAATAAGCGCTCGTACTGCAGCATAATCTGGCTCATGACTTGTCGCAATATCGACTAGCAAACCTTTGACATTTTCATCAATTGCAGCACTTTCTTTAGAATAATCAGGCGTTAAATTACTGGCTAAGCCAAGCACATCTGACAGTAGCAAAAAAATGTTGGTGTAAGCACTTTTATATATCGCATCTAAAAGTGCTGGATCTTGGGTACCCAACTGAACAGCCAAGTCTTGACTGAACATGTAGCCACCAGAAATAAAAGTTATCGGATCGAACTGGGCAAAGCACATGCGCTCACGGTTTCCACTACCATTGAGCGTCCAGTAAGACTTACTTGAAAATGGATCTTTTTTGCAGTTCCACGCCCACCCTTCGTCGCATTTTACAAGGGACTCGTAAGAGTCAGTCGCAAACCACTTCCAAAAAGCTGCCTGCGTCTCAAGCAATCCAGACTGTCTTAATGATTCATCAATCCTGCTTGTTGGTGAAAAAATAAAACTATTAAACAATCCAGAAAGCGGATTTGGCTCTAGTATTTCATACTGATAATCATCTAGCTTGTTCAAAGCCACTGCACTATCGTCAACATATTTATCGATCCCATTTCGGCCGCTCAGAACAATCTTACCCTCTCGATCATACTGCGTTGAAGAGACTCCAACACGAATAAATGGAACCTTGGAAAACGGAAATACATCTTCACTATTTACCAATTCAAGTTGTCGCCCAGTGTGCAAAGTCTTTTCCTGTTTATACCATTCCGATTCGTTCGTTTGTGGTTCTGCCATGGCACTCATCATCAATTGAGTTTGACCTGAACTCTCTTCTACTAATTTTGCAGTGAGCTCTAAAAGGACGTCAGCAATTAAATAATTTAACTGCTCATCTCTATTTAGCGCCTTGCCCGTCGAGAATCTAGTCTGAATCTGCGATATCAAAGAATCAAATTCAGGAATTGCAGCCAAGATGCTTTTAAGCTTCTCATAGCCAAGACTATCGATGGTCGATGCACTGATTTGATCTAGTACAAGTACGGTAGCTGTAGATGTAGGAGAAACATCAATTCGGTTACTTCCAGACTCGATTAAACCGTAAGCTATTAATTCATTATTATTTCCACGAACCTCGGAAACTGAGTTTGTATCTGGTGTTGTCAAGCCATTAGACAAAAAATCTGAACGATTTAATGCCTCCTCACCTAATGCTGGATGGTGTATTTTTACATTTGAACCGCTTAATATGTCAATAGGATCCATAATATTTGTGATATGTATTTCCGGTGGCACTCCACTCCCACTCCCCTCCCAACTCACCGTCAGCCCCAGATTCACATACGCCGAATACCCATGCACCAGAATGTAATACTCACCCGGAAAAGGCGTCTCGAACAGGCAGTCCTCGCGGGTGCCGATATTGTCGGAGAAGCAGTCATTAAGGCTCAAGGTCGGCTTGCTGCCCCGTTTTACGTACAGATCCGGATCGCCGCCCTCGCCCTGGGTGCCTATGCGCAGGTTGCGCACGCCGTCGGGCACGACGACCTTGAAGTATTTGTATGAGTCCTGGCCATCGCTCAAACCGGTGACCGACCCGGTGGCTTCCTGTCCGTTCGTGCTCATGCGCAGCGTCGGAACGTCCTGCCCTCCGCCCCCAATCAGATCATCGAGCGACATGCAAGCCCTTTCCCGCGACGCGGCATCGCCCCGTGTGTTGCTGATCGCGTCAGCAAGTAGGTTGCCATCGGTAATGTTCGGCGCATTGGCCCCAAGCGCCTCCATGCGTGTCACGAAATGCCGGGCCACTGCCTTGCGGTTCTCCAGCACCGCAATGTCCTCGCCCTCCGTGCCGTCATGGATGCCCATCGCAATCGATGCCAGCGAACTGACGCCGCTGTCCAGCCAGAACTCATAAAAGAACCAGCCCGCCTCATCCGGGTCACGGCCATACAGTTGCTGGTACAGGTTGCGGATCAGCTCCCGGCTGCTCATGCTGCCGAAACGCTGCTGGTACTCCGGCGAATTGCCGAAGGCGTCGATGATCGCATCCAGATTACCGCCCGCCCCCGCCAACTGCCCCTGCCAGTACGACAGCCCGCCGGTATCGGCCGGACGGCCGTAGTAAGCAATGTAAGCAGAGAGTACGCGCTCTTCATACGCACTGAAACTGCGCGACTGACACGTTTGCTGTGCAAACGCCGCTCCACTCAACCCCGCGAGCATCAGCAGGCACAGCAGATGGACGATGAATGCCGCAGCACGCAAGCGCCCCCCTTTCAAGACAGGCCGCTCTTGCACGACCCCGACAGGACTGGAAAACAACATGACGATGGATCCTCCAACTGGATGAACAGGCGTTTTACAGCCAAACGCCAAGCATGTGCCACGCAAACACAGGTGCATTCGCTTATAACATGTGGATTGTCAGATTTTCGAGACGACTTGCTGTCGAGTGTGACAAAGTTGGCATTCAAGGGCTTTTTCAAGAGCCGTTCCATGACTTGACTGCAACACTGCTTCGGTCGGGTTTCTGCCGCGCTTGCGATTCGCGTATAGTCGTCCGGTTAATGAATCCGGAGTGCCCCACCATCAACTGCACTTACGCGGCAAGAGGCACTCCAACACCGACATGGCATCATGCAGATGAATTATTACCCGCACATCGACGGATTGCGCGCACTGGCAGTACTTGCAGTCATCATTTACCACCTTGACCCAGGCTGGCTCCCCGGCGGCTTCACCGGAGTGGACGTTTTTTTCGTGATCTCCGGGTACGTGGTGAGCGCATCACTCGCAAAGCGTGACAACTCGACCTTCGCCCGCTTCACGCTGCATTTTTATGCCCGGCGCTTCGTCCGTATCCTGCCCGCCCTGCTGGCCTGCCTACTCGCTACCAGTGTGGCAAGCACCCTGTTCATTCCCAAGGCCTGGCTGAGCGAAGCCAACGAGTGGACCGGTTTGGCAGCCTTTTTTGGCGTCAGCAACATCGTCCTGGCCCTGAACCAGGATGCTTACTATTCGCCACGCGCAGAGTTCAACCCCTTCATACACACTTGGTCGCTCGGTGTTGAAGAGCAGTTCTACCTGTTGTTTCCGCTGGTGTTTTTTTTGTGGGTCAAATGGCAGGGAGCACGGCGCCAGGCTGCGATGATGCTACTGGTTTTACTGACCATCGCCTCGATGACCTTCAGTTGGTGGCTCGTTCAGCGCAACCCGAACGGCGCCTTCTACTGGCTGTTCAGCCGGTTCTGGGAGTTGGCAGCAGGGGCGCTTCTGTTTCAGGTGACTGCTGCCATGGCATTTCCACTGAAGTGCTGGCCAGCCCTGCTGCGTCAGGGGCTTCAGTGGATGGGGCTTGCGCTGATCTGCCTCGGCATGCTCTTTTCCGATCTGAGCAGTTTCCCCCTTCCATGGGCCTTGCTTCCCGTACTCGGCTCGGTATTGCTTATTCTTGGCTTGAAGGGCTCACAAGGCGGGTTGCCTTTTACCATCCTTTCGAGCCCGCTCGCCGTCTGGGTCGGCCGCTTGTCCTATTCCCTTTATCTCTGGCATTGGCCGGTCTTTGCATTGCTACGCTGGACGACAGGGCTGGAAACGACTCCAACCCAACTGCTCGGGGTGGGGTTGACTCTGGTTTTGGCCGCTGCTTCATATGCATGGCTGGAGCAGCCGGTGAGAATTGCCCAAGCTGCCCGGCGCTGGCCAGACAGGGTTGTTGTACCGGGGGGCATCGTGGCGGTAGTGGTAGCTGCCGGCATCTCGCTCTGGACATTCACATCGCAAACCACGTTGAGCTTGAGCGTAACAAGCAACACTGCACAATGGTATCCGCATGCATACTCGGTACCCACCGACCAAGCCAGATGTGAGCTTCTCAGAGAAAACAATGAAGTGGGCGGAGCAGTACGGCAACGCTTCATTCCACAGGGCTGCGAAACCAGCGGGCGCAGGGTGTTCGTACTGGGCGACTCACATGCAGGGGCCTATCTTCCCATGCTGACACGACTGGTCCAGGAGCATGGACAGGAGGTCTGGCTGTACACACAGGGGGGGTGCGCCTACCTCAACCTCTTCAAGCCCATGTATGCGGAAGATACGGGGTGTGCCACATTTGCCCGGTCGGCGCACGATGACATTCTGGCTCAGCTTCGACCGGAGGACGTGGTATTTCTGCCCTCGCTCCGGCTAAGGCGATTCGGGGACCAGTGGAACCTGTTTCCACTTGACGACGTCCAGGCCAGCATGGATGGCCCCAAAGCGCGGGAGGACAGAAAGCATGCCGTCGAAGAAGGCAGGCTTGATCTTGCGTTGTTCGTATCACGAGGTGCTCGAATCATTCTTGAAGCCCCGAAGCCGATTTTCAAGGCCCCTGCTTTCCGGTGTTCAGACTGGTTCAACCAATCCAATCCAATCTGTGCCCCCGGACTGGAAGTCAGCCGGGAGGAGTTGCTGCGCTTCAGGGAGCCCGCGCTGCAAGCCCTGGAAATGCTTACCAGAAATGTAGACGGTACGACGCTCTGGGACCCTTTCGAGTTGTTATGTCCGAACGGGCCATCATGTTCAGCCGCCGACGAGGACGAACCACTGTTCTTTGATGGCGATCACCTCACGACAGCGGGTAACATGCGCGTCTATGACCACTTCGTCGCATGCCTGAAGAGTCCCGCAGCATGCGATTCAACCCACGCCAGGAATTGAGTCAACGCATTCCAGCAACGGCTCTGGCCTGCCGTTCAGCCATCCACTCACCTGAGGTATCGAAATGTGGAAAACACCTTCCCACTCAGCACAGACAGCACTGCTTGGACTGATTCTTTGCTCGCCCCTTGCGCATGCCAGCACCTGCACACCGGACACCTTCAGCGCCATCGACAATAACGTCCTCAGCGCCTATGTGGCGTACTACGGACGCCCAGCCGATGCAGCCGGTCTCCGCTACTGGTCCGGGCGCATGTCGAGCGAAGGTAGCCTGAACAGCATCATGGAAGATTTTGGAACATCCCAAGAATTCAACGACCGCTTTGGTGGCCGCACCCACGAGCAACTGGTGAGCGGAATTTACCATCAACTGTTCGGGCGTTCGCCTGAACCCGGCGGACTTGACTACTATGCCGCAGAACTCGCTTCGGGCCGGCGCAGCCTTCAGTCAATCGCACTCGATGTAATGTTCGGCGCCCAGGGAGATGATGCCAGGGTGATTGAACAACGACTTACTGCCGCACGTCATTTCACGATAATGGCTGAAATGCAGGATGCCGATCCGGCACGCTTCGATGCTGGAGCGATGTCATCTGTCTTGGCCAGTGTAGACACCTCCCCTGAAAGCAGCGACCGGGCATGTGCAAACTTTGACGCCATGCTTTCGGCTCTTGGAGGGATGGCTTACAGCAAGCACTTGACAGTATCCACCACCACAGACAGCAACAATGCCTGGTGTCGCGACACCTGCTCATTGCGCGACGCAGTCAACGAAGCAAACTCAACCAACGGCCCCGTATTAATCAACCTTCCTTCAGGTGTTTATACCCTGACACACCCGGAAGGTGATCTTTTCATTTCTGGAAACATTCACCTGAACGGGGATGGCACGGAAAGCACCATCATTGATGGTAACGGCCAGACCCGGATTTTCTGGCTGGAACAACCTACCGCACAACTGACGCTCAGTAATCTCGCGCTGCGCAACGGATTGCACGACTTTGGCGGAGCAATACTGAACAAAGGCCTGCTCACACTCGACCGAGTATCGATTCATGACAATATATCAACATTCAATGGTGGAGCCCTGATGAATGCAGGGAAACTTCACAGTTTCAGCACACATTTCATTGCCAATACAGCCTCAGGATCCGGTTTCGGCGGAGGTCTGGTTCATGAAAGCGGTGAGGCGCATCTGTACCTCAACACATTCTTTGAGAATCATGCAAGCCATAGCGGTGGGGCAATATTCAACCAATCCCTTCTATTTGTTAACGATACGGTTTTTGTCAAAAATACTGCCGCCATCAACGGGGGAGGAATCGAAACCACTGGCCCCGTCCATGTAGCAAGATCGTCATTTGATGCCAATACGGCCGATGATGGCGGCGCGATTTCTCTTCATGAAGGAGGGGTATTGACTGCCTACACGACCAACTTCAATGACAACCTCGCCATAGGACTGGACCTTGGCGGCGGTGGCGCAATCTTCAGCTATTTCGGTAACATTGAACTGAACAACACCCGGTTCATCAAAAACGTAGCCGATGGAGAAGGAGGCGGAGCCATTCAGAATCGGGGCAGGCTGGTGATTCGTGACAGCGACTTCCTCAATAACACCGCTCGCATGCACGACACCCCGCTGCTTGACTCGGCCGATGGTTTCGGTGGGGCCATTCTCGTAATTGAAGGCAGTCACGTTGACATATCGGGGTCACTTTTCAAGAACAATGATGCGGGAAACTCGGGAGGAGGCATATACAACGACCGATTCACCAGTCTCACCATCCGAAACTCAAGCCTTGAGTACAATACGGCTCGTGGGTTGTTCATACGGGGAGCCGGTGGATATGGAGGGGGCATTCACAACGAAGGCTTCTTGCATATTGAAGATAGCGTCCTGTCTTTCAACAGTGCAAAGGAAGCAGGCGGCGCGATCAGCCTCAACCAGTCTGCGGATGTATCTGCAGTTCGCACTGACATTACAGACAATACTGCATCAAACGGCGGGGGCATCGCTGCCTATACAGGGAAGCTTTACACTTCAAACGCTCTGATTGCCAGAAACACCGCCACTAAGGCGGGTGGCTTTGGAGGTGGGATACTGGTCGGAGCGTCTGACAACCTGCTTGAAGATACCCATGTTCGGAACAACCACGCTGCCGTCGGAGGTGCTTTCTCCATCAACAGCGGTGGAACAGTCAGGGTTTTTCGCAGCACCATCGAGCATAATACAGCCAATGATGACGGCAGCGCATTCATCAATTTCAGTGGTGGGCGCGTCGAGTTACTCGACAGCATGATTACCGGCACATACAGGAATCACCACGGCAGCACCTTTGTCGATCAGGGAGGCAATACCTACCGTCCCTGACCCCCTACAAACTATTAACCCGGCCCTTAAGACGTTACCACAAAGTTTCATCACATAAAGCAGCCTTCAGCATTTGTGTGGCCGGGGTTTCTTCAGGAAAAACGTAGGAAAACTTCTTGTGAACGGCTTAGTGAGGTGGGAAGCGTGAATGCGACAAGGGGTGAGGCTGGTTTTCTTTGAGGTGGTATGCGTATGTGTTCAGGTGATGGAAAGGCGTCTTCATTGTTGGCGAAATGGATGGATGAGGGGGGATTCAGATGCGGGCAGTGCGGGGACGCTCGGCTTGTTTTGACGGCGGAAGCGGTGGTGTGCCGTGGTTGCACGGCGCATTGGCCGGTGCGCAATGATGTGCCGGACTTTTTTAACCGATATGACTTGGTGGGTGGCGACAAAGCAGCGGTGGACATGGAGGGCGCCGCAGTAGAGACTCTGATGCGCACGCTTGACCTCGATGACGATGAGCGAACAAGATTGGCTGTGGCGGATATCGTGCGGCGCTCACAGGCTTGGTCGTGCGAAGACCCAGCATTGAGCGCGGAGATCAATGAGCTGATCGAGAGGTTTGTGCCACCGGAGTCGGCTCCTCCTTTGCCGCCGCCGTCGGCGCAGGCCAATAGCGATGCCGAGATCGTCTATGAGCGGCATTATTTCCGTCCAGGCTACGGCGTGGGTAGTGCGTTCAGTGCGAATGTGCGGGTCAGGAATGGCGGTGCGCACCCGTGGTCGTCCCGTACCGGACGATGCAGGACGCTGGCTGCGTGGTGGTGCAAAAACGGGGAAGAGCCGGGGGAGTTGGCGACAGAGTGCCGTTTTCCAGTGGATATGGAGGCGGGGGCGAGCATGACCTTGCCGCTGCGGTTGGTGGCGCCGAAAAAGGGTGGGAAGTGGACGCTGGTGATAGGCTTGGCCGAGGGGGGCGAGCGCTTGGCTGGTTCAGCGGTGGCACGTGTGAACATTGAGATTGGCCGGCTGGCTGGAGGCTGGGGGTTGCCGTGGTTGCGTAGGGCAGCTGCACGCGCGCGGCTTTCGCGTCGGCGGGCTGGTGTTGCTGCTGGCCTGGGGCAGGGCAGCTGCACGCGCGCGGCTTTCGCTTGCCGGAGGGTACGAGGCGGTCGATTATGCGCAGGATCATGCTTTGGCCGTAGATATGGTGAAGGCATGGGCAAAAGAGCGAACCAGGTCGCTGGGTCGACGCGCCAGGATGCTGGAGGTCGGTTCTGGAACTCATCCGCAGACAGCGTGGCTGGAAGAGTTGGAAGTGCTGGCGGTGGATATCAGCTCGCCTATGCTGGAGCTGGGCAGTCTTTATTTCAAGCGGCGTTTTGCCAATCGCCTGGGGTTTTTGTGCGCTGATGCATTCGATTTGCCTTTGAACCCGGGCCGCTTCGATGGGGTGGCGATATTCAGTGCGTTGCACCATTTTCCCGCACCGGATGAATTGCTTCGGGCGTTGGCGGTGCTGCTGGGGGATCAGGGGAGGATATTCGTGATGTGCGAGCCGGTAGGCGATGCACTGGATGGAGTAGAGGCGGTCAGGGATTTGGCAAAGGGTATCAACGAGCAGGTGTTTTCGAGGGACGAGTATGGGTTTATTTTCGAGCGTGCCGGTTTGCGCGAGCAGTTTGTTCGCGTGGATGGATGTTCGTTGAAGGCAGTGCTGAGACGAGCGTAGGCGTAGCAGATTTGACTGGGCGTGCGAACCAACGATGCCCACAGCAAGCGCCGGCGCGGGCTGCCACACGAAGTGCTGGTGTACTTCGTGATGACGATGGCGCTTTAGAACGTGTTCACGATCCCACGTGGATGCTGGCCTTTTTGGTCCTGCTCCGCAAGAGATTGGGAACACGTTCTAACAAGCAATCATCCACTCGAACAGTGCTTATCGAAAACCTTACGCTCAAAAATCAGGCAAAACTGTCATCACAGCACCAGAACATCCGTTATCCAGTCCTGCTTCACATTGGCACCACTAATCACTATATCGACATGGTAATAATCATCTATGAAAGAAAAATAAACATTGTAATGACCGTCCGGCAGTCTCAACTGATAACCTCCCGAGTGAAAGCTCTCGGCTTGGTACTCAAGACCACTAAACTGATTGACAGCTCGGATGCTAGCTTTCCAGACTCCTTCACCCACATCATAAAATCTGTTCCCGTTATCATCACCATAGATCACTCCTAGCAGAAAGCTGTCACCCCCGCGTGAGCCAAAATCCTGTGTTACCATCATCGCGTTGTACTGTTGATACTGTCCCAGCACAGCCCCTATACCTACCTCTTTGAAATTATCATTCAGAATATTGACTCTATGCCCGCGCCCGGGATAATTTTCATCGACAAAGAGATTTCGCTCCAACTGTGCAATGTCACCGGAAATTCGGCTCTCAAGGTACGGGCCAGTGGTGCCAATCCACGCAATGTTTTCTCCTGCATACCAGTAATCCCTGTAGCCGGCTGCGTCCATCCTGTCCCATGGAGCAGACTCACCCATACCCATATGAGAAAATACACCCTGCTCCAGCATCCACTCCGAATGGGTACGCGCTGCCTCCACCAAATTCAGATTCATTGCCAATGGCTGGCGTGGATCAGTATGCAACGTTCCCGGTGCCAGCCCCTCATTCAGATCGATGCCATAGTGATTTGCAGCCAGAACAGGATTGGCACGCTCCCAGTTGATAATTTCAAGCATGAATTGCTCGAAGGCCGTTGGCTGCATGGGGTCAACAGGCTCCCCCACATACCATTGATAAACAGCGTCAAGAGCTGTTTCAACACTGTCCTGTGAGCCGTCAACCTGTTGTAGCAATGCAACCGCACGCAGAATGTCTCCAGCACCATAAGCGCCGCCCGCTTGCTCGACTTGCGTGGTAAAGGCCTTTGCCACCTCAAGCTTGTTTCGAATGATGTCCAAGTCTTTTCCACTGGCACCATCCCAAATGCGCTTGGCGATATCCACCAAGGCTGCCCGCCCTGACTCATACTCTTCCCGATACCATGCCAGGCCAGAGGAGTCCGGTGTGCGGTTGAAAATTTGCTGGTAAAAAAGCGTAATCAATTCATCCGTACTCAATCCACCAAAACGCTGTAGATACTCTTCGGAATAGCCGAAACTGGGTAGTATTTCGTCGAGATTGCCGTTCACCATTGCAAGACGTTCGCTCCACCAATTCACACCTGAGGGATCACCCGGACGCCCATAGTAGGCGATGTACATTGACTGGACCAAATCAACATGGTTCATCATATTTTCTCCGTCAAGAACTCGAAGGTAAGCAACTTACAAGAAGTTTTTCTACGTTTTCCCGGAAGGAATCCCGGCATCACATGAGCCGAAGACCGCTGCATGTGAGAAGACTTTGTGGTAGCAGCTCATGAGTATCGTACACTTTTGCCGCCATGCTGTCAGGGTATCATGTGCATCACAACACTGATCCCACAAGCAGCTAAACGCCTGCTCATTCCCTCCCCATTTCAGCCCCTTCATCTCAAGTCATTATGGTTTTAAATCAGATCACTCTCACTGTCATGTGCTTTTGAAACTCCACTCGGGATTGACTTGAATCAACAACAACGGCACATTTTCACAACTACGCAAGCCACTAGCCTCCCACGCGCCCAACATGGAATCCGCCCTGCAGCAGTTCATCCGCAAACGTGCCCGACAGCGTGGCCTGTCGCTGGCGGCGTTGTGCCGGCAGGCGGGCATCTCGCGGCAGACGCTGTACGACGCCTGGGCCGGCGGCAGCAGCCTGCCCAGCCTGCACACGCTGGTGGGGCTGTCGGTGCCGCTGGAGGTGCATCCGCTGCGCCTGCTGCAGTTATTGTTCGTGGATGCGACGCTGCCGGCAAGCGTGCGACGCCTGGCCGACTGCGACCGCAGTGCATTCGTTTCCGATGTGAGCCACCCGGACGGTGCGCCGGTGCTGGCCTGTTCGCAGTTCGTCAAGACCTGGCGACTGGCCAACGCGGGCGCCACCCCGTGGGTGGGCCGCAAGCTGGTGTGCATGGATGACTATGTCGCAGCGCCAGCTTCCGCCGCCCCTGCCGCACAGGTCGGCGCGGCCTTGCAGCCTGAAGCGCGGGAGATCGACATTCCGCCCACGCTGCCGGGCGAGGAGGTGGAGTTGAGCGTGCGCTTCACGGCACCGCCTCATCCATGCAGCGTGATGTCATACTGGAAGATGGCGCTGGCCGATGGCACGCTGTGCTTTCCCGAGGCAACCGGCATCTGGGTGAAGGTGCAGGTGATTGCGCCGACCAGTTGTGCAGGCAGCACCCTGCAGGAAGACTTGCGCTGGATCAGGGACTGAAGGCCGCTGCTGCCTCGCGCATTTGAAGCCGGCATGACACAGCGCACGTCTGCAACAGAATATTTCCTGCTACGCTTGTGCCGTTCATCATTTTCATGACGGTAAAGTCCATGCAGTGGATTCGACGCTGGTTTGGCGCACTTTCGCTCAGTGCCTTCGGCCCGGCTCTGGCCGATGCGCTGCCCGAACTGGATGAGGTGGTGGTCCATCCGCCGCCCACGCCGGTGTTCGGCTGGCTTGACGAGGCGTATTCGGCCACCGGTGCAGCATCGCGCATGCTGCTGGAGCGCGATACGCTGGACGCACTCGGAGCCGACCGGCTCGAAGCGCTGGACATGGCCTGGCCCGGGGCGGGTTCGGCGATGCTCAATGGTGGCCTGTCGACCGTTGCGATGTCGCGCGGCTTTGCAATCGCCCGCCCTTACTGGAACGGTCTGCCCGACATTCAACGCTTGTTCGTGCGCGACCTCGGTACGGTGGACCAGGTGGTGGTGCTGCGCGGCCCGGATGCGGTACTGCACGGACTGACCTCGCCGGGCGGGGTGGTGCACTATGTGGGCAAGCGCCCGCAGGAAGTCCCGCAACACAGTCTGTCATTGCGTCTGGGCCAGCATGAGCAGTGGCGCTGGGAAGTGGACAGCACCGGGCCACTGGGGCCGGTGTCGGAGGCGTCGGGGCTGTCATGGCGGGTGGTGGGCGCACGCCAGGGCGGACATCAGGAGCCCGGCCGGCTGGGGCTGGAGCGGTCGCAAGAGATGGGGGTGCTGCACTGGCGCTACCGCCCGGGGGGCAGCCTGACGCTGGAAAGCGAGCATCAGGAGAACCATCGTCCTTTTTCTTTTGGCACGGTGCACGTGGGCGGACGGGTGCGCTACGACCAGGTGTATGCGTCGCCGGATCAGCACAGCCGCCGACGTTACCAGCGCCGGGGCGTGGCCTGGGAGGAACGCCTGAGCCCTGCGCTGACCCTGGCGGCACACCATGCACACAGCCAGGTGGCGCGTGACGAGACGCTGTTCGGCTTCTGGTCGGTGCGCGATGAGCAGTCGCTGTGGGGGTATTACACCGCGTACCGCGACCGTTACAGCCAGCGCAACTGGCGGGCCGAGGCGCGGTTGCGCTTTGACACCGGCTCGTTGGCGCACCAGTGGGTGCTGGGGCACGATCGCAACCGGCACCATATCCGCTTTGGCGGGGTGCAGAACATCGCAGGCTTCACGATCGATGTGGCGCAACCGGACTTTTCCGCCATCGAACCGGACGCGCTGGAGCTTGCGCCGCGTTACAACCATGAGCGGCACCGGGAACGGGCCTGGTTCGTGGCCGACCGGGTGCGCCTGGGGCCGGTGTGGTCGGCTTCGCTCGGTTGGCGCCGTCAACACTTCGATACCCTGGCCGACCGCAGTGGACGCGGCTTGCTGGTGGCCAGCCGTGGGCAGGCCGACGGCTGGCATGCGGGGCTGGAGGCGGAACTGGGCACGCTGCACCTGCACCTCACCCGCACGGCATCGATGGAGCCGAATCGCGGCATGACGCGCGAGGGCGGCTTTTTGCCCGCGCAACGTGCCCGCCAGCTGGAGCTGGGCGCCCGCTGGAAACTGGCCCGGGGGATGCGCCTGGAGGGGGCCGTGTATCGGATCGACCTGCGGCACCTGCCGATGACCGACCCGGAGGACCGTACTGCGCTGGTGTCCAGCGGTCACCGCCGGGTCACCGGGCTGGACGGTGCGGCCCACCTGGCCTGGCGCGCCTGGACGGCCACGCTGCAAGGCAACTGGCTGGACACGCAAAACCGCGCGACGACGGCGCCCGGACAAGGGGCGCATTTCGTGGGCGTACCCCGTTTCAGCGGCAGCCTGCGGGTGTCGCTGGCGCACGCCGGGCCAGCAGCAAGCCGCTGGGAAAGCTGGCTGGGGTTGGTGCGCGTGGGGCCGCGCTACGGCGATGCGGCGAACAGCTTTCAGGTGCCCGGCTACATGCGGGTGGACCTGGGCAGCCAGACCCAGCTGGCCGATGGCACGCTACGCCTGGGCATCCGCAACCTGACAGACAGCCGCCATGTGGCGGCGATCAGCAGCGCCAGCGATGTCCATCAGGGCGCCCGGCGCGGTGTGTGGGTGAGTTACAGCATGGGGTTGTGAAAAACGTCGTTTCCCTGCCCAGTTCAAAGCCACACAGGCTTCCTCTGGATGCCAGGCCATCCTGCACCCCTTATACTGACGCCCCAACCCACGCCCCTCCAACTCTCACGCCCTGCAATGCGTTTTCGACTGCCGTATGCCTTGTTGTGGACTGCCCTGCTGCCGCTTGCGTTGTTGCGGCTGGTGTGGCGTGGACGGCGGCAGCCGGCTTATCTGCGCGATCTGGGCGAGCGTTTGGGGCACTATCCGGCGCGCCCCGACAGCCGGCCGGTGATCTGGCTGCATGCGGTGTCGGTGGGCGAGACGCGGGCGGCGCAGCCGCTGCTGCAGGCCTTGCGGGCACGCTGGCCGGAGGCACGCATCGTGCTGACTGCGATGACGCCCACCGGGCGTGAAACCGGGCGGGCGCTGTACGGAGACGATGAACAGGTCACCCAGGCTTACCTGCCTTACGATCATCCGTGGCTGGTGGCGCGTTTCCTGCAGCATTTCACACCTTGCCTGGGGGTGGTGATGGAAACCGAGCTGTGGCCGGGGCTGCTCGATGCCTGCGCACGACAATCGGTGCCGGTGGTGCTGGCGAATGCGCGCCTTTCGGCACGTTCGGCACGACGTTATGCGCGCTTTCCGGCCCTCACCCGCCGCACCCTGGGCAAGTTGAGCGCGATTGCCTGCCAGACCACCGAAGATGCGGACCGGCTGCAGGCACTGGGGGCCGAGCACCTGTCGGTGACCGGCAACATCAAGTTCGACAACACGCCGCCCGCGTCACAACGTGAGCTTGCCCGGCAGTTTCGCACCTGGATCGGTCAGCGGCGCTGCGTGCTGCTGGCCAGCAGCCGGGAAGGCGAGGAGGCGCTGCTGGTCGATGCCTTGCGCACCCAGGCCCGGGACGATGTACTGTGGGTTGTCGTGCCGCGTCATCCGCAGCGCTTCGACGACGTGGCACAGCTGTGCAGCGCGGCCGGACTGACGCTGCAGCGGCGCAGCGAAGCACAGGCGCTGCACGCCGATACGCAGGTGTGGCTGGGGGATTCGATGGGTGAAATGTTTGCCTACTATGCCGCAGCCGAAGTGGCACTGGTTGGCGGAAGCTGGAAGCCACTGGGCGGACAGAACCTGATTGAGTCCTGCGCGGTGGGCACTCCGGTGATCGTGGGGCCACACACCTTCAATTTTGCTCAGGTGGCGGAGCAGGCCATCGCCTGCGGGGCTGCCAAGCGTGCCGACGATCTGGCAGCGGGCATGGCGCTGGCTTTGCACTGGCTGGAAGATGAGCCGGCCCGCGCCGAGGCCGCCCGCGCCGCAACACGGTTTGCGCAGCAGCATGCCGGGGCGACCCAGCGCACACTGGCATTGATCGAAGGAATGCTGAACGAAACCGGCAGAGGGTCGCAGGCGCTGGAGGGCTGAAGGTTGAAACTGAGCGTGCGCCTGCTCGCCCCGCCGGCGCTTGCGCTTACTGCTCTCGTCCGTCCTGTGCGACCTGCTCGACGAGCAGCGCATTGACGGCCTTGACGTCGTTCTCGTCCAGCGAACCGGCTGCGGCCTTCAGGCGGAATTGCGCAAGCAGGGTGTCGTAGCGGGCCTGTGCGAGCTGGCGGCGGGCATCGGCCAGCTGGGTCTGGGCATTGAGCACATCGATGTTGATGCGCACACCCACTTCGTAGCCCAGGCGATTGGCTTCCAGCGATGAAATGGACGACAGCTCCGCAGCCTCCAGCGCCTTCACCCGCGCCATGCCGCTGGTCACGCCGACATAGGCTTGACGGGCCGCGAGCACGGCGGCGCGACGGGCGTCATCGAGATCGGCGTCGGCCTTCATGCGCAGGGCGGCCGCCTCGCGCTCACGCGACGAAATGGCCCCGCCGGCATACAACGGCAGGTTGAACTGGACGCCCAGCGCAGAGGTGTCGGCACTGCCGGCACTGCCTCCCTGACGCGAGCCGTTGCCGTGCGAAGCGACCAGATCGACCGTAGGGTAGTGCCCGGCCCGGCTGCGCCGGACTTCCTGGGCGATGATGTCGCGGCTGATGAGCTGCAACTGCACCCCCCGACTGCCCTGCTCCGCAGCCGACGCCCAGGCATCGGGATCGGCCGGTTCGGGCGCAACCAGTTCCACCCCCGGGCGCAGCGTGGCCAGATCAGGCACGTCCCGGTTCACGATTCTGGACAGTGCTTCACGCGCCACATCCAGCGTGCTTTCAGCGGCGATCACCTGCGCCACGGCGAGATCGTAATAGGACTGCGCCTCATGCACGTCGGTGATGGTGACGGTGCCCACTTCGAAACTGGTCTTGGCATGCTGGAGCTGTTCAGCCGCCGCCGTGCGCAGTTGCACCAGTGCATCGAGCGCATCTTCGGCATTGAGTACGTTGAAGTAGGCTTCGGAGACGCGCAGGATGAGGTCCTGACGGGCCAGTTCGAGCTGCACATCGGCCGCCGAGGTCTGCAATTCACCCTGCCGCGCCTGTGCCCGGTTCTGCATCCGGAACAGCGGCTGGGTGAGCTGCACGCCCCAGGCATTGCTGTTGTAGCTGCGGCTGTCCGCGCCTTCGGGCTCCGTGCGGTTCCACTGGGTATTGGCCGAAGCCCCGATGCTGGGCAACAAGCCCGCCCTGCCCTGTACTGCAGCCTCCTGCCCGGCCAGGTGCTGCGCGCGGGCCGCTGCGAACTGGGCATCGTTGGCCAGTGCATCGCGGTAAACATCGAGCAGGTCTGCCGACCACAGCGAGCTTGAAAACAGGCCGATGAGACCGGCAATCAGGGTTTTCTTCATGCGGACCACTCCTGGGGGTTCAGTTCAGTATTGCGCCATGCCCGGATCGACTTGGGCGGCCCAGCCGGCAACACCGCCGGACAGGTTGATGACCTGATCGAAACCGTTGCGCTCCAGGAACATCGCCACCTGGGCACTGCGACCGCCGTGGTGGCAGATGACTACCGTTTCGGCCTTGTGGTCGAGCTCGCGAAAGCGGGCCGGCACCGACGCCATGGGCATGTGCAGGGAGCCGTCGATGTGGCAGAGCTGGAACTCCCAGGGCTCCCGTACGTCAAGCAGCACCGGGCGGGGGCGCTGCGCATCGTCAAGCCACGCAGCCAGCTCGGAGGGAGTCAAGTGACGCATCCGCGTTTCCCTTGTGATCAGAACTGGAAGGTGTCGCCACGCTGCGCATTGCGCAACGGCGGCACCACGGTTTCAAAAATGTCCTCGGTGGCAAAGCTGCCTTCGGCCACACAGGTGACCAGTCGCGCCTTCATCAGCGGCGCCTCGCCCACGAATGCAAACAGGCGCCCGCCCGGCTTGAGCTGCTCCAGCAGGGCCTGCGGAATGGCCGGCAGGCCACCCGACACCACGATCAAGTCATACGGTGCACGCAAGGCCCAGCCCTGCGCACCGTCGCCTTCCTCGACCAGCACGTTCTGCACGCCATAACGGTCGAGATTGGTACTGGCCAGGCGCACCAACTCGGGTTCGATCTCCACCGTGCGCACCCAATCGGCCCGTGCCGCCAGCAAAGCGGCAAAGTAGCCGGAGCCGGAGCCGATCTCGAGCACCGAGTCGGAGCGGCGCACCTGCACGGCCTGCAGGATCTTGCCCTCGATGATCGGCTTGAGCATCACCTGCCCGCAGCCAATCGGGATCTCCACCTCGGAAAACGCGAGATTACGGTGTTCCACGGGCACGAATTCTTCCCGCTTCACCGTCATCATCAGGTCGAGCACCTCCTGATCCAGCACCTCCCAGGGGCGGATCTGCTGCTCGACCATGTTGAAACGGGCTTGTTCGAAGTTCATGTTGGCGATTCCTGAACAGAATATTAGCACAAGCTAATCAAGATTACTCCGGATTGCGCCCTGCGGCCAGGGTGCAACGCAGCACGGAAGGGCGATATTCTAGCGCACTTCACCGCTGCCACCCGGGGCCCTTCAGCGTGCCTCAGCGATTTCGCCCGGGGCCCGCCTCACCCGGTACCAAGCGGCGTACAGCGCGGGCAGGAACAGCATGGTGAGCAGCGTGGCCACGGTCAAACCGCCCATGATCGCCACGGCCATGGGACCGAAAAAGGCACTGCGCGACAGCGGAATCATCGCCAGGATGGCCGCCGCTGCAGTGAGCATGATCGGCCGGAAGCGGCGCACCGTGGACTCGACGATCGCATCCCACTCGCTGCGCCCGCTTTCCAGATCCTGGCGGATTTGATCGACCAGAATCACCGAGTTGCGCATGATCATGCCGGACAGCGCAATCGTGCCAAGCATCGCGACAAAGCCGAACGGCCGGTCGAACAGCAACAGGAAGGCCGTGACCCCGATCATGCCCAACGGCGCGGTGAGCACCACCATCAGCACCAGCGAGAAACGCTGCAACTGCAACATCAGGATGGTCAACACGGTGAGCACGAACACCGGCCCACCCGCCGCCACCGATTCGCCCCCCTTGGCACTCTCCTCCACCGCGCCCCCCACCTCAAGGTGATAGCCCAGCGGCAGGGACGCGCGCAGCCGCGCCACCTCGTCCGCCAGTTGCTGCACGACGACCGCCGGCTGCACCGTGCCATACAGCGAGGCGCGCACCGTCATCGTCGGCAACCGGTCGCGCCGCCAGATCACGCCCGGCTCAAAGCCGTACTCGGCGGTGGCAACCTGCTCCAGCGGCACGCTGCGCCCATTGCCCAGCGGAATCGCCAGATCCGACAACAGTCCCAGGCTGGCACGCTCCGGGGCTGCGCCGCGCAACACCACGTCGATGGTTTCGCTGCCTTCACGATACTGAGTCACCACCCGGCCCTGCAGCGAGGTGTTGAGCAGTCCGGCAATGTCGCTGCTGGACAGGCCGAGCAGGCGGGCCTTGTCCTGATCCACCCGCAGCCGCACCGTCTTGGAGGGTTCCTCCCAGTCCAGATGCACGTTCGACAGGTGCGGGTTGTCGCGCATCAACGCAGCGACCCGATGCGCGGTGGCGCGCAGCACATCCACCTCTGGACCACTCACCCGGTACTGCAGCGGAAATCCGACCGGCGGACCGTTCTCCAACCGGTTCACCACCCCGAGCAACTCCACCGGTGCTTGCGCGAACAACTCGATCAGCGCAGCGCGCAGGCGCTCGCGCGCCTCGACTCCGGTGGTGAGCACCACAAACTGCGCAAAGCTGGTTTGCGGCAACTGCTGGTCGAGCGGAAGATAAAAGCGCGGGCTGCCGCCGCCCAACCAGGCCACATAGTTTTCCACGCCATCCTGCGCATCGAGAAACGCCTCGATACGCCGCACCGCCTGCTCGGTGGCATGGTGCGACACCCCCTCGGTCAGGCGCAGGTCCACCAGCAGTTCCGGACGGGTGGAATCCGGGAAGAACTGCTGTGGCACATGGCGCACGAACACCTGCAGGGACAACACGAACAACGCCAGCGTGGCGACGATGACCCACCAGCGATGACGCACGCAGGCATCCACCAGGCGGCGCAGGGCACGGTAAAAGGGCGTGTGGTACAGCGCATTCTCGTCGTGCTTCACCGCCTGCGCCGGCACCGCAGGCTGCCCGCCGGAACGCAGCCGGCCCAGCCAGCGCCGCACTCGCCCCTGCTTGGGAGCACCGTCGCGGGAATGTTCGGGCAGCAGGTAAAACCCCAGGTAAGGCACGAACAGGATCGCGGCAAACCACGACACCAGCAGCGCGATCACCGTGACCTGAAAAATCGAGCGGGTGTATTCCCCGGTGCTCGACGCAGCCATCGCAATCGGCAGAAAACCCGCCGCCGTCACCAGCGTGCCGGAGAGCATCGGCATGGCCGTGGACACATAGGCAAAGCTCGCCGCACGCACCCTGTCCCAGCCCTGCTCCATCTTGCTGGCCATCATCTCGACCGCGATGATTGCATCATCGACCAGCAGGCCCAGCGCAATGATCAGCGCCCCCAGCGAAATCTTGTGCAGGCCGATATGGAACACATGCATGAACAGGAACGTGATCGCCAGCACCACCGGAATGATCACCAGCACCACCACGCCGGTGCGTATCCCCAGGGTGAGCAGGCTCACCGCCATCACGATGACCACCGCCTCGATGAGCACCTTGACAAACTCACTCACCGACTCGCGCACCGCACGCGGCTGGTCGGTGACCCGCTCCAGACTCAAGCCGACCGGCAACTGCGCGCTGATGCGCGTCACCACCCGGTCCAGATCGCGCCCGAGGGCGACGATGTCGCCCCCCGCACTCATCGACACGCCGATACCGAATGCAGCCTGTCCCATGAAGCGCATGCGCTCGCCCGGCGGGTCGGCATAGCCCCGGCTGATTTCGGCCACATCTCCCAGGCGCACGCTGCGCTCCCCCACCCTGAGCACGGTATCGGCGATCTGTTCCAGCGAAGCAAACGCCCCGGACGGGCGCAGCCACACGCGTGCTTCGGCCGTTTCGAAAAACCCGGCACCGCTCACCGCATTCTGTGCGGCCAGCACCGCCATCACGTCCTGCACCCGCAGGCCGAGTGCGGCCAGCCGGGTGTTCGAAAGCTCCACATACACCCGCTGCGCCTGCTCACCGAAGAAGCTCACCTTGGCCACATCGGGCACGCGCAGCAGTTCGGCACGGATCGCTTCGGCGTGGCGCTTGAGTTGGGCCGGTTCGAAGTCCTCCCCCACCAAGGCAAAGATGTTGCCGTAGGTGTCGCCGAACTCGTCGTTGAAGATCGGCCCGATGACCCCGTGCGGGAAAGTGTGGGCAATGTCGCCCACCTTCTTGCGTACCTGATACCAGATGTCGGGCATGCGCGACGAAGCAATGTGGTCCTTTGCCAGCACAAACACCATCGCCTCGCCATGGCGGGAATAGCTGCGCAGGACATCGAGTTCATCGATGTCCTGCAAGGCCTTCTCGATCTTGTCGGTGACTTGGCCGGCCATTTCGGTGGCACTGGCCCCCGGCCATTCTGCGCGCACCACCATGACCTTGAAGGTGAAGGGCGGGTCTTCCGACTGCCCGAGGCGGGTATAGGAAAACAACCCGATGACGGTCAGCGCGATCATGAAATAGGCAATCAGCGGCCGGTGGTTGAGCCCCCACTCCGAGGCATTGAAGCGGCTCATCGCGACACATCCAGCGCCACCGGAGCGCCAACCTCGCGCACCCGCACCTGCTCGCCTTCGATAAGCAGGTGCACGCCGGCCACCACCACCCGCTCACCTGCCTGCACGCCCTGCACAACCTCCACGCCCCGTTCGCGCATTGCACCGATGAGCACCGACCGACTGGCCAGCCGCTCGCCCTCGCCCACCACCCACACCGTGGGGCGCGACTCGATCGCGGTCAGCGCGCTCAGCGGCAACTCGATGCCGCCACTGCGCTTGCGCGCAAACAGCACATTGGCCGTCGCCCCCAGCGGTGCAGGCGCAAGCGTGGCATCGGCCTCGTCGGGCGGCAGCAGGCTCACCCGCACCGCATAGGAACGGGTCGCCACATCGGCCACCGGGGCAATCTCGCGGATGAGCGCCGGGCGCAAACCGTCCTCTCCCAGCACCTTCACCTGCGCCGCCTGCCCCACCGTGTAGTTGCGCATACGGCTTTCGGGCAGATGGAACAGCACTTCGCGCGCCTCCGGCTGCACAATACGCACCACGGTCTGCCCCGCCGCCACCACCTGCCCGGCCTCGGCGCTGACCGCGACCACGATGCCCGCCTGCTCGGCGCGCAGTTCGGCATACGCTGACTGGTTGTCCGCCACCTCGGCCTGGGCACGGGCCTGACGCAGCGCGGCTTCGGCCGCCTGCAGGGCGGTGCGACGCGCATCGAGTGCGGATTCGCTGATGTAGTTGCGCTGGTGCAAGTCTTCGCTGCGCACCAGTTCGGCGCGGGCCAACTCCACCTCGGCTGCGGCCGCGCTGACCTGCGCGCGGGCCGCATTCGCCTGCAGACGCACATCTTCCGGATCGAGCCGGGCGAGCACATCGCCACGCGCCACGCTCGCCCCCACATCCACCCGACGCTCGACGAGCTTGCCGCCAATGCGAAAACCCTGCTCATGCTCATAGCGGGCACGCACCTCTCCGGCATACACCTCGACATCGCCGGGCTGCACGTCCCGCTCGTCGGGCACCACCTGCACCAGCACGGTGCGCGGTTGCGGGGCAGGCACTTCGGGTTCGGCGCAAGCCGACAACAGCAGCAACAGGGACAACAACAGGGACAGCAGCACGGGATGCATCGTCGGGCACGCTCGAAAAACGCCGGACAAGGCCGGACAGAGCGCGGATTATACGCTGCACGGGCCTCGCTTCGCCCGGTCACAGCACATCGAATCATGTCATTTGCAAGCCCCTCGCATCCGTACTCAGCGCGCGCGATACACCCTTCTGTCGTGCGCGGCCCGGGTCGGCCGAGAGGTGTCGGGATGCACCATCTGCAGCAGGTAGAGCTGCTCGGCAGACAGGCTCACCGCGCGTCGCATGACCACCCAGACCACCCCCTCGGTGCATGGCGGCGTGATCAGCGAACCGGGGTACAGGTAGTAGTCGGTATGCGGCGGCAGCGTTGCCAGCAAATCGAGCAGCTCGCCGCCGGAACGGGTTTCTCCCCCGCGCGGCGGCAGATGGGCGAGCAGCTGGCGGATGACCGGATTTTCGGCAAAACCGAGCTGCAGCGGTACGATCAGGATGAGGTGTTGCCCGTCGGCGGCGCGGTGATGCAGATGAATCGCCGCATCCGGGCGCAGATCGTCAATGCGCTCATGCAGCGGATAGTGTAGCTGCAGGTGCGTCAGCGCATAACGCTGGTCACGCACGTTTACCGCGAGTCCGTTGCCCACATGCATCTGCAGCAGCCGGCCGGTATCGACAACGCGGAACGCCACCCGGGGATATTCGAACACCAGAGGGGCCAGATCGATCTCTTCGCCTCGCACCAGGTCAATCGGCGACTGTTGCTGGCCGCGCTCGCACAGCGCCCATTCACGCCGCAACCGGCCCCAGTGCTCGGGGCCAGTGCTACCCTCGAAGGACCAGTCCGCACCGCGGCGCGCAGGGCGGGTGGTGCCTTCGGTAATGCGGCTGGCGGCCGGCCGGGGCTGGGCGGGCATGTCCTGCGCGCTCCGGCGGGGGGAGGCTGGCGGCTCGGCGGGCGGTACTTGATGCTCGCCGTGGTCGCGTTCTTGGTGCTGTTCCCCGTCTACACCACGCTCGTCGCCGCCCTGAAGCCGGGGCCGAAGGTGCTCGACCGCCCGCTCGTGCCCGGTCCCTTCACGTTCGAGGTGTTCCGCGACGCGTGGACCGAAGGCCGCATGGGCCGATATCTCGTCAACTCCGCGATCGTGGCCACCGTCGTCACCTCCGCGCAGATGGTGACGTCGCTCATCTCCGCGTATGCGTTCGCGTTCTTGCGCTTCC
>WPCG01032948.1_pt1 | contig 26308 bp, 27 predicted proteins | sample 5403311 | NCBI WGS metagenome assembly WPCG01 (sample SAMN12869467, study PRJNA574797) | sludge metagenome | isolation source: wastewater treatment of Control | place: China:Beijing | collected 2019-05-17 | reverse complement strand
TGTGAAAGTGACATCTTTTTTTCGATGTGTAATTTACACATTTTCAACTTTTCAAGCATCGTTATTCGCATAAAAAATAGCTCCCTTCTTGGGTGGGTATTTCTATTATACCTCTCTCCAAGATTTGGAAGCTAATTCATTAATATATGGTGGTAGTGGCGTTGTTCCAACCTTTTCAAGAACTTCAAGGAATATGCCGTCATAGCTAAACTTAACAATATGAATACCTTCACCATGCTTTTCAACGCATTCCATCATTAGTAGGTTGTCACCAAACATAACTTGAGTACCGACTTTAACTGCTTTCGCGTTACCAATAAGTACTTCATAATGATCATTTGGTAATGACTTTAAAAGAATCACTTCAATCTTTGCCCCAGTTGGTACTTTGACACCACGGAGCCGTGCCGGAATAACTTTTGTGTTATTTAAAACAATGACATCACCCGCATTAAAATAATCAAGAATATCATAGAAATGTTTATCTTCAATCGTCTCATTAGCCTTATTTAATACTAAAAGACGTGAATTTTGCCGTCGTTCAGCTGGTTTTTGCGCAATTAAGTCATGCGGTAAGTTGAAGTCAAAAAGATTAACATCCATTAGAAACCTCGCGCATCTCCAAACGTATTTAGTGTTTCGTCTTTAAACGCTAGAAAGCGATTTTCTTTAATCGCTACTCGTGCATTTTCGGCGAGACGAATAAGGAAGCGTAAATTATGCAGGGATAAGAGCCGTTGTGCTAATGCTTCGTCACTAACATAGAGATGCCGTAAGTATGCTCTTGTAAAGTTTTGACATGTATAACAGTCACACCCTTCTTCAATTGGTGTAAAGTCTGCTTTAAATTCTGCTTTTTTAATATTAAGCCGGCCAGTTGCCGTAAAAAGTGCCCCGTGACGGGCTAACCGTGTTGGTAAAACGCAATCAAACATGTCAACACCCCGGGCAATACCTTCTAAAATCATATCAATTGAACCAATACCCATAAGATAGCGTGGTTTATCTTTTGGTAAATACGGTAAAACATTATCAATCATTGTTATAAAGACGTCTTTGGGTTCACCAATACTTGTTCCGCCAATCGCGTATCCGGGGAAATCAAGCTTCACAGTTTCAAGCGCGCTATATTTCCGCAAGTCTGGATATTCGCCACCTTGGACAATGCCAAATAATGCTTGATCAGTACGTTTATGCGCAATTTGACCGCGTTTTGCCCATCTTAAGGTTCGATCCGTACTATGTTTAACGTATTTATATTCGGCAGGATAATAAATACATTCATCAAAGCTCATAATAATATCCGCGCCAATTTTTTCTTGTAAGCTTGTTGCTTCTTCGGGCGAGAAAAATAATTTCGCACCGTCTAAATGGGAACGAAACATGACACCTTCTTCAGTAATTTTTCGATTTTTAGCAAGTGAAAAAACTTGAAAACCACCTGAATCAGTAAGAATTGGACCATGATAATTCATGAACTTATGAATACCACCCGCTTTACTAACAATATCTGCGCCAGGCCGTAAGGAAAGATGATAAGTGTTTGCTAAAATAACGCCGCTACCTAGTTCAACAATTTCTTCAGGAGTAATCGTCTTTACATTAGCAAGCGTACCAACCGGCATAAACATTGGAAATTCCACTTTCCCGTGCGGTGTATGTAAATAGCCATACCGCGCCCCACTTTCAGTGCATTCATGTAATATTTCAATATAAACTGGGGGTTTCTTATTCTCGTTCATGGCGATCCTCCGCTAGTATTAAGTTTAAAAAGGCTGGTTGCTTTGCTAAGATACTAAAGATAGTATGACCGAGTAGTAATACTAAGAACTCCCCTAGCGCAACAAGCCCAATTGTCGCAAAAAGCGGCAAACTAAGGACAAAATGGAGCATTAACCCGACAATAACGGCGTTAAAGACTGTCGTGTAAATTACACCCCAATACATTTTCTTGGAAAAAGCAAGAAACGTTGCACTTAAAAAAGTTGCTAAAGTTCCAAATATTGCGTCCCACGGTAAAAGCGGACTATGTAAATTGGCTAATAGACAGCCAATCGTTACACCAATAATAAAATCCTTACGGAAAAAGACTAGAAAAATTAAAATTTCCGATATACGAAACTGTACATCATAAAAGGCGGCGCCACCAAGGACGATTGTTAGCACATAATAGAGTGCCGCAATAAGCGCATTATCTGTTATTCGTCGAACTTCGAGTCTTTTCATAGTATCTCCCTGTTTTTATAATGGTGGTTAGGCAAGGAACACCATATCCTTTTAGCGTTTAGCAATTTCTGCTCGCATTAACGCATTGGCAAGTGCTGGATTTACTTTGCCCGCACTCTTCTTCATAACTTGGCCAACCAAGAACCCTAACGCACGATCTTTCCCCGCTTTAATATCGTCAATAACGTGCAGGTTTTCATCAATGACTTCGTTAATGATTTTTAAAATTAATGTCTCGTCACTTACTTGCATTAAGTTAAGTTCTTTTGCTTTGGCTTCAGCATCTTCGTTTGTTAAGACAATCACATTAAAAAGTTCGCGTGCTTGACTGTTTGATAGTTTCCCCGCACTTACTAAATTCACTAATTTAGCAAGGTTTTGTGCGCTTAAACGGAGCGTTTCAACTGTTTCACTATTTTTATTTAAGTATTCACTTACTTCACCAATAACCCAGTTAATAAGTAATTTATAGTTTGTTGTATGCTTTGCGCCTTCATCAAAATAGAGTGTTAATGGTTTAGAATTTAAGAGAATATTTATTTCGTGATCATTTAGTTTAAACGTATTTTTATACCGGTCACGTTTACTACTTGGTAATTCAACCATTGTTGCGATTACACCCGCGATGTATTCCTTTGGTAAAGTAATTGGATATATATTTCCTTCGGGGAAATACTTATAATCAACGCCGTCATCCTTTAAGCGCATAACAATAGTGGTTTTTGTTGATTCGTCAAACCGCCGTGTTTCACTTAAGACTTTTTGTCCCGCACTTAAAATGGCACTTTGCCGCGCGATTTCAATATCGATAACACGGCCTATATTCGAGATTGAATTTAAGTTTTTAATCTCAACTTTTGTCCCAAATTTTGTTGCACCGGTTTCACGAAGGGAAATGTTTACGTCACACCGTAATGATCCTTCCTCCATCTTGCCGTCACTTACATCTAAAAATGTGACAATCTCGCGAATTGTTTCAACAAACGCCATTGCTTCTTCGCCGGTACGAATATCGGGTTTTGTTACAAGTTCAACAAGTGGTAATCCAGCGCGATTATAATCAATGAGCGTACTATCCGCTAAATGAAATTGTTTGGCCGTATCTTCTTCCATATGGAGTCGTTCAATATTAATGCGTTTTACACGAGCTTTCGTTTTGATATCTAAATAACCATTACTACCTATTGGCCGACGGTCTTGCGTTATTTGGTACCCTTTCGGTAAATCACTATAAAAATAGTTTTTGCGGTCAAAATGGAGTTCATGATCTATGTGCATATTAAGTGCATGACTTAACATAATTGCGTTTTCAACTGCTTTTTTATTCACAGTTGGAAGTGTGCCCGGGAAAGCCATATCAGTCACATGAACATTTGTGTTTGGTGCGGCGTCAAACCGTGTTGAGGCACTTGAAAACATTTTGGTCTTGGTTTTTGTTTCAATGTGAAGTTCTAAGCCAATAATTACTTCGTATTTCATTGTACTAACCCCACATAGAAGTTATATAAATTCGTTAATTCTTCAATTTTGTACGCGACATTAATTACTTCGGCATCACTAAACGGTTTGCCCGTAACATTAACACCAAGTGGTAAGCCGTTATCAAGCGCAACCGGCACGGTAATTGACGGATTGCCCCCAAAGTTTGCAATTGCTAGGTGGTTATTAATAATATCAAGGCGCGAGTCATCAACATCATTTAGTTTCGGGGCAACATCTGGCGCGGCGGGTAATAAAATCACATCATGTTTTTCTAATATTTCATTAACCGCTTCGACGATGAGTCGCCGCACTTTTTGGGCACGGTCAAAAAACTGTGGACGAATTTCTTTCTTTAAAACATAGTTGCCAAGAATTAATCGCGTTTTAATGTTTGGGGTAAATCCAGCTTTGCGGGTATTAGTGACGATTTCTTCATAACTATTACCCGGTTCCGCTGCACCAAAGTTAATGCCATCAAGATTTGCGTTCGACGCACTTGTTTCACCGCAACTTAAAATGAAATATGTTGGAAAGATTGCTTTTAATAGTTTTTCATCAAGCGAAACATTTGTAATCGTTGCGCCACCTTTTTCTAAGTTTATTAATAGTTCTTTAAATGCTTTTTTCAGTGTTTCATTCGTAATTAAGTTAACAATTTCGGGAATAACAGCAATCTTTTTGCCGGTTAATTCATTAGTAATCGTTGGTAAGACAGAAGCCCGCTCATTATTCGTGCTTGTAAAGTCTTTTTCATCAAACCCGCGCGTTGCTTCAAACACAACACCAGCGTCATATACACTGCGTGCGAAATAGCCGATATGGTCAAGTGAGGGCATAAAGGCAAAAAGGCCAAAGCGTGATACTTCACCCCATGTTGGTTTATAACCAACAAGCCCCGCAAAACTAGCTGGCTTACGTACCGAGTCACCGGTATCACTACCAACGGCAAAGGGGACGTAACCACTAGCGACACCACTAGCGCTCCCGCTACTTGAACCACCAACAATGCGTGTGTGTGTTTCGCCATACGGATTAAACGTTGGCCCTAAATGTCCGGTCATACCGCGACCACCCATCCCTAATTCGTCAAGCGTTGTTTTTGCAATTGGAATGGCTTTTTGTGCTTTTAAGCGTTCAATGACTTCAGCATCAAAAAGTGGCATGTAACCTTTAAGAATTTTACTACTGCCATTTGTTTCAATTCCTTTAGTGGAAATATTATCTTTAACTAAAAACGGCACACCCCATAAGAGGTTATCTTCTTCCACGACAGTTAATGTTTTTGCAAAAGCGCGCGCTTCTTCATACATTGTCGCTTCTAAAATGTTATTTTCATCATGTTCAAGGGCACTAATGACTTCATTAACAACGTTTAATGGTGTTGTTAGCCCACTTACATACATCGCATGTAATTCACTAATTGTTAAATTTAAGTGGCTCATTATTTCACGACCTTTGGAATACTAATATATTCACCTTTTGTGTTTTTACTGTTTTTTAGTATTTCTTCACGACTTGGTGTTTCGCTTACTTCGTCTTCACGTAAAAATGTTGTTGTGCGATGATACGGAAAAATAAGTGGTTCCACATCATCAACACCGGGTAAATTTAAAAACTCCGCGCGTTTTAAAAATAAATCAAAACTTGCTAAAAATGTTGTTTCGTCTTCCGTTGTTAGCGTAATGTATAGTTCGCTTGCTAATTCATGTACTCGTTTTTTATCCATGTGTAACCTCGTTATGTAATATATCACGATTCGGCAATTATTTTAACTAATTGTTGTTCATTTAATATAGTTATATTAAGTTCACTCGCTTTTGTTAGTTTGCTACCTGCATCTTCACCAGCAATAACAAAATCGGTTTTTTTACTCACACTTCCAGCGACTTTAGCGCCTAATGTTTCTAAAAGTGTTGTCAGTTCATCGCGTGAATGTTCGCTAAAGCGTCCGGTTATAACTACTGTTTTACCCGAGAAGAATGTATCACTTTTAATCTTCTCCCCTAAATAAGTCATATTTAATCCATACTCTTTTAAAGTATTAATTAAGGCAATATTGTTTTCATCATTAAAGAATGTGACGATCGCATGCGCCGCAACGGGTCCAATATCTTTAATTGTTAATAACTCTTCCTCAGGCGCAACCATTAAGCTATCGAGTGTTTCATATGTTTGCGCTAAAAGCTTACTTGTCTTGGCACCCAATTCTTTAATACCTAAGCCAAAGAGTAATTTTTCTAAGGACTTTTCTTTACTTTTTTCAATGGCGTTTAATAGTTTATCAACTGACTTTTCACCAAACCCTTCAATTTCTTCAAGTACTGCTTTTTGTGTATATAGCGTGTAAATATCGGCAATCGTTTTGATGTGTTTCGCACTAAAAAGAATTTCAACAACTTTTTCGCCTAAGCCTTCAATATCCATCGCTCCGCGACTCGCAAAATGAATTAATCCTTCTTCGTGCCGTGCGGGACATGCAGGGTTTAAACAAAAGTGCAGTGGATCTTTAAAGGTCAGCGGTTCACCACAGACTGGACAATTATCGATCATCACAAAGTCTTTTTCACTCCCGTCACGTTTAGCGGTAACCGCACTAATAACTTCGGGGATAATATCGCCTGCTTTACGAATTAACACATGATCACCAATTTTTAAATCGCGCTCTTTAATAAAACTTTCATTATGTAATGTTGCGTGTTGGATTTTTGATCCTTGCACAAAGACTGGTTTTAATAATGCATTTGGGGTAATTTTGCCCGTCCGCCCAACGGTGAAAAAGATGTCTTCTAAAATTGTTTCCACTTCTTCCGGCGGGAATTTAAACGCAATCGCCCAGCGCGGTGTCTTCGCCGTATAACCAAGTGTGTTGTATAAATTAATATCATTAACTTTAACAACGATACCGTCTATTTCATAGGCAAAACTGTGACGTTTTGCGACTAAACTCGCAATAAAGCTAATTACTTCAGCAATGCCGTTACATACTTTTGTTTCGGTGTTTACTTTAAACCCTTGCGTTTTTAAAAAGTTTAATGCGTCACTATGTTTCGTAATATTTAGACGTAACGGATTAACTAAGTAATACCAAAAAGCGTCAAGTTTCCGGCTCGCGGCAATTTTCGAATCAAGCTGACGAATGGATCCTGCTGCGGCGTTACGTGGGTTAGCAAAAAGTGCTTCACCATTTTGTTCACGTTCATCATTTAATGTTTGCCATGAATGTTTTGGCATAAACACTTCACCGCGGACTTCAAAGGTGCTTGTTTCTTTAACATTAAGTGGGACACTCTTAATCGTAATGACATTAGAGGTAACATCTTCACCAACTTCGCCGTCGCCCCGTGTGGCCGCATAACTTAAGGCACCATTTTCATAAAAAACACTCATCGCTAGACCATCAATTTTTAATTCAACAACATATTCAACATTTTCTAACTTTGTTGTCGCGCGGACTTTCCGGTCAAAGTCACGGAGATCGTCATCATTAAAGGCATTGGCAAGTGAGAGCATCATACTTTTATGTGTAACTTTTTTAAATTCGCTCGCGACAAAACCGCCAACCCGTTCACTCGGACTTGTTTTATCAAAAAACTCGGGATGCGCTTTTTCTAATGCAATTAATTCTTGCATTAACGAATCATAAACAGCATCTGTTACACTCGCGTTATTTAAAACGTAATATTCGTAATTAAGTTTATTTAAGGTTGTGCGTAGTTCATTAATTCGTTTTTTAATATCCATGCTCTTTCCCTATCCTTTTTGTATAAAATTATTCGGTACTTTAATTTTCTTTACTTCATCATTATCAAACTTCACAGTAATAATCGCACTTTCCACACTTACAGCGGTCACAACACCATGGCCAAACGTCTTATGATGGACGATATCATTAATGGCATACGGGAAATCACCGCTATAATCAAAATCAAAGAAGTTCCGCCGATAGCGGGGTGCGTCATTTTCTTTACGGACACCACCCTCTTGATATTTTGGCGTACCAATCGCCGGATGATATTTTTTAAATTTCGGAATTGCTAGGCCCGCTTCTGCAATAAAGCGTGATTGATTACCGTAATTACCAATCGCAAAGTTAAAGGCTCGTGTATAGGAAAGGTATAAGCGTTTCCGCGCCCTTGTAAACGCGACATACGCGAGGCGCCGTTCTTCCTCTTCGCCTTTATGCCCCGCTTCTTCAATCGCACGTCTGCCGGGGAAGACTCCTTCCATTAAGCCAACGACAAAAATATAATCGTATTCGAGTCCTTTTGCCATATGCACAGTCATGAGTGTTATATAATCACCCGTTTTAACTTCGTCTTGACTACTATGGAGTGCGACGTTTTCTAAATAAGTGTTAAAACTCGCATCGGGATTTTTATCTTGAAACTCATCAATATTAAAAATTAATGTTTGTACGTTATTATGCATTGCTTCTTCGCGATCTGGATCTTTTTCTTGTTTTATGTATTCAAAATAGCCAACCCGTGTAATGTAATCTAAAATAACCGCGGAAAATGCTTGTTTACCACTTGTGATTTTCTTGCGTGTATCATCAATTGCGGCTATGACGTCACTAAGCTTAGCTTTTACACTTTCACTTAAGCCGATATCTTCAACATACCGTAATGTTTCTAAAAGCGAAAACTCATTTTTAAGGGCGGCAATTTTAATCTTTTCAAGCGTAACATCACCAATGCCACGCCGTGGTGTATTAATAATGCGTAAGAGCGAAATATCATCTTTTTCGTTAGCAAGTAAGCGAATATACGCTAAAGCGTCTTTAACTTCTGCCCGTTGGTAGAATTTTAAACCACCATATATTTCGTAGCGCATTCCTTTTGTGACAAAGTATTGTTCAAATGGGAGCGTTAAGTAGTTCGCGCGCATTAAAATCGCAACATCGGCAAACGAGAAACCGGGAATATTAAGTTTCATAAGCGTTATTTGTTCATAAACCCACGCCGCTTCTTTTTCGGGATTTTCAAGTTCTTTAACAATAACGGGTTCCCCCCCTGCAACAGCAGTAAAAAGGTTTTTCTCTAGGCGGTTTTTATTATTTTTAATAAGTAAGTTCGCAGCATTTAAAATATGTTCGGATGAACGGTAATTTTGTTCAAGTGTAATTGTCACAGTATCTGGGAAATCTTTATGTAAATTTAAAATGATTTCTTCTTTCGCGCCTCGCCACGTATAAATCGTCTGATCAGGGTCACCGACAACATAAAGTTCCGTTGCCAGGTGTTTTAAAAGTTTCACAAGCCGATATTGTAAGTCGTTTGTATCTTGAAATTCATCAACAAGAATATGATCAAAGCGACTTTGCCATTTTTTGCGAATTTCTGGATAAGTTTCTAAAATAATGAGTGTTTTTAAAATAAGATCCGCAAAGTCAAGACTGCCCATCTTTTGGAGTCTTGTTTCGTATTCGCGCCATATTTTCACAAGTTCTGCTTCATGAATAAAGCCGTGTGGTCGCACTTTATATTTGAAGGCGTCTTCGCCTTTTTCCTTCATATTACCAATAAAACTAATTGCTAATTTACTTATTTCACCACGTTTTTCATGACCACGTTCAACACAAATATTGCGAATAAGCGCTCTTGTGTCTTCATCATCAAAAATTGTAAAACCAGGTGTAATCCCTAATATTTTAATTTCTTCACGTAAAAAGCGCGCACCAAAAGCGTGATATGTTGAAAGCCGGACGTATAGTTCGTCGTTATTAAGTAATCCTTTAACGCGTGACACCATTTCTTCGGCAGCTTTATTTGTAAATGTAAACCCAATGATCCGTTCAGGATAAAAGCCAAGTTCATCAATTAAATAGGCAATGCGTGTCGTTAAAACACGTGTTTTACCACTGCCAGCACCCGCAATAATTCGTACATGTTTTGCTTCCGTAATTACCGCTTCTTTTTGCTTTGCGTTTAAATTTTCAAGTAAATTCATATCGATAGTATTATAGCATAAACCGGCCGTATCTACCGTAGGTAAGTTTTGAAAATGTATGTTAAAATATGTTTATGAAATTGAACAATTTATCGCGGACACACCAGCTTGTTTTAGGTGCCATTATGGCCGCGATTAACGTAATTTTTGCGCTCATTAGTAGTTATATATTCGCTTTTAGTTTACTCATTATGCTTATTTTACCGCTCGCAAGTATTGTTGTTGCTTTAAACGTTGATCTGAAGTTTTATCCCGTCTATTTGCTCGGTACGTTACTGCTTGCCTTTATTATTAACTTTGCTAATTTTGAAAATACGCTCTTTTTTCTCTTGCCGATTTTAACAAGCGGCTTAGCGTTTGGCCTATTAATAAAACATAACGTTTATGACTTTTTAATTTTAATTATCGTTGCACTTATTAATGTCTTAACACTCTTTATTACAATTCCACTTATTAACTTAATTTATGATATTAATTTTATGCTTGTTTTTGCTAGTTTTCTTGGCTTTAATGACCTTGATTTTGGGTTATTAATCTTACCAAGTGTTTTAACACTCCTTGCCTTTATGCAAACACTTATTACGCTTTTTGTTGTGACACAAGACGCAAAGTATTTTCGGTTTACCATTAACACAAACAAGTGGAAATACATGAGTTTTGCAAATATTTTTGCCACCATACTTGTGTTTGGCTTTATGTTTCTAAATGAAAGTATTGCCCTCGCTTTGATTGTTTTTGTTATTTTTATTAGCGTTCATTCGCTTATCCATTTATTTAGAGAACATACCTTAAGCGGCCTCATTACCCTTAGCGTAACGCTCCTTTTTGCGTTTAGCGGCAACGCCCTTTTTAATGCGTACACAAACTATCCATACTACTTTGGCCTGCTTTTAGGCATTATTCCTATTGTTATAAGCGAGCTTTTGTGGTTATATATTAGTAGTAAACGGAAGAGGATTGCGAATTGAAAGGTTTATTTAAAAAGTTAGGACAAGGCATTATGTTTATATTCGTCGCGCCATTTTGGCTTGTCGCGTTTCTTTTATTTACCGTCTTTAGTATTCTTGTGTTCCTTTTCACCCTTATTTCGGCAATTCCGGCGTATTTCCGCGGCGAAAGCATTTTAGCACCAAGCGAAATTGATATCGCCGCATCGACAAAAATTGCGGAACAAAAGCGGATGGCGCAAATTCCGGATGCACCCCTCTTTCAAACACAACCACAACAACAGCCAAATATCGTTGTGAATATTTCCCCGTCCGTTTTACAACCAACGAAACAAACAAACTATATTGAACATGACGGCACAATTTATCGCAAGGTGACCGAGCAAGTGCCGCTTCTTACTGAGGAAGACTTAAAGAAAGTCGGCGGTGACGAATAATGTATTTACCACTCCTTGTTAAACTTAGTGAAAACGAAAAGAAATTTCTCATTATTATCTTTTTTATCATTATTGTCGTCTTATTTCTCTTCGGCTTAATTTATGAAGGCCTTAACCGATTCATGGCGCAACAAGGTAACGATATTGGCCGCTTAATGGCTAACCAAATTGAATCCGGCTACATTACATCCTTACAACAATTTAAACGCAATTCATACCGTAAATCACGGATTGAGTTTTATAAAGATTTTAGTAAAACATTTATTGCGATGATTGTGTGGTTTGCAATATATGGGACAGTTAGTATTTTTTATCGGCACTGGTTAAATCTTTTTGATCAAGCCGAAGAAGGGTTTACAACACTTTTCTATACGTTTGATTTTAAAAATATGCCAAAGACAACAATTTTTGGGTTAACCGTTGTTAGTGATTGGCCCGAAGTTATCCATCACGCAACGTTTAGCGTTAAGGCGATCCCTAGCTACTTCTTAGCGCTTTTCGGTATTATCATTTTAATTATTTTCTTTGTCCAAGTGCTTGGTTATATGTCACGTACCATTTTCGTTATGCAACATAGCAAAAAAATGTTTACGCGCGATATTAAAGATTATAAACTAACAGACCTCAGTGCCGCCCCGGCGGAATTACAAGAAAAGGGCGTTAATACGCCCGAATATCCTAGTGAACAAACGCCACCACCAACTACGTAAGTAAGACACCAACTTGAATCGCAATAACTGCAATTAATATAAAAACAATAATGACTAAAACAAGTCGCCGTCTTTTATAACCGCGAATTGTTTTTTCTTCGTCTGTTAATGGAATGTTTTGACCATATTTATTTGTGTTCATTTTACCCCTCCATTAATATTTGATTGATCCATAAGCGCGGGCATATGGTTGCACGTCACGAATGTTCGCAATACCTGTTACATACATTAAGAGTCGATCAAAGCCAATGCCAAAGCCAGCGTGCGGCGTCCCACCATATTTCCGTAAATCTAAATACCAGTCTAAATCTTGGTCGACGCCTTGTTCGGCCATTTTTTGTTTTAAAACATCGTAACGATCTTCCCGTTGCGAGCCACCAACTAATTCACCAATACCGGGCACGAGTAAATCACATGCTGCGACCGTTTTGCCGTCATCATTAAGCCGCATATAAAATGCTTTTATGTCTTTGGGATAATCGGTCACAAAGATTGGTCCGTTTGTGTAAACTTCACATAAATACCGTTCATGTTCACTTGCTAAGTCAATGCCCCATTCGATTTTATTAAACTGGAATTTGGTGCCGTTTGCTTGTGCTTCTTGTAAAACTTTAATTGCTTCCGTATAAGTCATCCGTAACACTTTACTTTGCACTAATGCTTCCAGCCGTGTTCGTAATGTTTTTTCATAAAATTGTGTAAAGAAATTAATTTCATCGGGGCATGTTGTTAAAAGATGTTGTACAGCATATTTAATTGACGCTTCAATAACATCCATATTCCCCGCGTTATCGGTAAAGGCCATTTCTGGTTCTAACATCCAAAACTCTGCCGCATGCCGCGTAGTATTGCTTTCTTCAGCGCGGAATGTGGGGCCAAACGTGTAAACTTTACCAAACGTTAACGCAAACGGTTCAACGTGGAGTTGGCCAGAGACTGTTAATGACGCCTTTTTACCAAAGAAATGATGCGGATTTTTATGTTCAGTCACAACGTCAAAGACGTTACCTGCCCCTTCGGCATCGTTAGCCGTAATAATTGGCGTATGAACATAAATGAAGTTATTTTCATGGAAATATTTATGGAGCGCAAATGTTAATTCACTCCGCACCCGGAAAAGCGCAATATTTGTGTTTGTCCGTGGGCGAAGATGGGCAATTTCTCGTAAAAATTCAGGAGTATGCCGTTTCTTTTGCAGCGGATAATCTTCGGCAACGTCACCAACTAAAATAACTTCGGTTGCTTGCACTTCAAACGGTTGTTTTAAGTCAGGTGTTAAAACGAGTTCACCATGGACCCGTAAGGCACTACCAGTGCGAAATTTATCAACTTCACTAAAATTATTAATTTTAGTTTTTTCATAAACAATTTGCATACTCTTAAAAGCACTACCATCACTTAATTCAATAAAGCCAACCGTACCATTATTTCGATTCGTTTTCACCCATCCTTGTAATGTTACTTTTTTGCTTGTAAGTTCGCCAGTTTTTAACTGTGCATATAGTGTTTTTACATCTGTCATAGCTATACCTCAATTGCTTCTCTTTAATTATATCTTAATATTGTTTAAAATCTTCGATTTCCCAATTTGGATCAACCCCTAAATCAAGAGGTGCAAATATTTTTGCGGCATATAAGTAATGCGCTAGTTTTGCAATCATCGCCGCTTGATCGGTGCAACACCAAAGGGGAGGAATGGCTGGTTCAACATTAATAAGTGGAAACTTCTGTAAAACTTCCGCGCGTAAATATGAATTCGCACTCACACCACCCGCAATAATAACTTGCTTAACACCGTGTTCTTGTGCGGCTTCAAGGCCTTTTGTGACAATTGCGTCAATTGCAACTTTTTGAAATGATGCACAAAGGTTTGAGACATTTACTTCTTCACCGCGTTGTTTTGTATTATTTACAAGATTAATAACATGTGTTTTTAGTCCGGAAAACGAGAAATCATAACTACCACGTAATGCAGGACTAGGTAATTTGTACGTTGGTGTACCCGTTTTTGCTAGTTTATCAATTGGTACACCACCCGGATAACCTAAGTTCAAAACACGAGCGACTTTGTCATAACATTCACCAATTGCGTCATCCTTCGTTTCCCCAATTGTACGAAATGATAAATGTTCATCCATAATAACAAATTCGGTATTGCCGCCACTAACGACAATTGCTAAAAGTGGAAACTTCATTGGAGTGACATATTCAGCCGCATAAATATGCGCCGCTAAATGATGGACAGGGATAAGTGGTTTTTCATAAATTAGCGCTAATGTTTTTGCGGTTTGTAACCCAACATGCAAGGCACCAATAAGGCCCGGACCACGGGTAACGGCAAACGCATCAATATCTTCTAAAGATACTTTTGCAGTTTTTAAGGCGGTTTCCAGTGTATAAATTATGTTTTCAGTATGAAGGCGTGACGCAAGTTCGGGCATTACCCCACCATATTGTTGATGCATCGCAATTTGGCTACTGACGGCATTACTTAAAAGTGCATCACCACGACTGATGGCAACTGCGGTTTCATCACAACTTGATTCAATGGCTAAAATTGTTAAGTGTTTCATTCTTTTAATACCTTTACCATATAGTAAGCATCATCACCATTTGCGTAAAATTGCCGTTTTGTATTAATAATATGAAATCCGTGATTTAAATAAAGGGCAATCGCTGGTTCATTATGCGTTCGTACTTCAAGCGTAATCGCTTTAACTTCTTCAAGTCGGTTTACACGATCGAGAAAATGCGCCATTAAGAGATTACCAAGTTTTTTACCTTGCACATTCGGATGGATCGCAAATTGCACAATCGCCACACTATCAAACGTCACCCAAAAATGACAATAACCAATAACGACTTCACTATAAGTCATGACGAAAAAGTACGCTAGTTCATTATCGAGTTCACTTTGATATGAGTCTAATGGCCAAGGGTCAGGAAAAACGAGCCGTGCGATATTATCAACAGCGGGAATATCACTAAACGTCATCGGCCGAATAATTAATTTTTTTTCTTCCATCATTAACCTTTCAAATAGCGTGGTTTTAAGGCATGAACATCTTGTACACGACTTTCCTCACTTATTAGCTTTAACATATTTTGAAAACGGTTAAATGACCCACTTGGAATATGTAAATGCTCTGTTTCGCCATTAATAGCATAATCTTCCTTTTTACTTAACAAAATAATTTCATCGTTTGTCATTATTGTATCCGCGACTAAAGTGTCATTTTGGTTATAAACACCGACAAAAGAGCGGTTATTCCGGGCATCAAGCACACAAATCGTTGGTTTTGTTTCATGAGTAAAGACATGCAGACTACTAACAGCATAAAGCGGTACATTGAGTGCATACGCCATGACTTTTGCAATTGTTACGGCAATGCGTACACCCGTAAATGAACCTGGTCCATTTGCGACAACAATTTTGGAAATATCTTTTGCTTTAAGCTTATTTGCGCTTAATAACTCATTAATCCGTAACGTCATTAATTCACTTTGCGTTTGAAAAGCGCGTTCATCAATTGTTGCGATGAGCTTATGATCTTTGGCAAGCCCAATTCCCATTTGTTTACTTGATGAATCGAGTAAGAGCGTAATCATGTCGTCACCTCACCAAGCGCCTTAATAATTTCTACGTAACGTCCCCTACCTTCAAATGTAATTGTGCGTTCGTTTAGTGTCGCGTGTGTCATTGTTACCGTTAAACTTTCTTTTGGTAATAAATGCGGAATAAACCGCGGCCATTCAATAACACTAATGCCTTCAGTGCCAATAAATTCATTTAAACCAATATCATCTGTGTTATTTTCTAAGCGATAAGCATCAATATGAAAAAGTGGTATCGTACCTTTTAAATATAATTTCATAATATTAAATGTTGGACTATTGACTTTTTCACTAATGTTTAAGCCGCGGGCAATGCCTTTTGTTAACGTTGTTTTCCCCGCGCCTAAATCACCTTCAAGTAACACGACATCACCAGCATTTAAAAGGGCTGCTAACTTCATCCCTAGCGCCATTGTTTCTTCACTACTTTTACTCATTACTATATATTTCATAATGCGAAAAGATTATACCATAAAAAGACAAAATCTAGCGTTTAACTTTAGTTAACTTCGGGCTTTGTTGCGGTTTCTTGTAGAAATAGTTCGTAGAGTTTCACAACTTCTTCATCAATAAAGGGGAAAACCTTTTCGTTAATCATTGTTAACACTTCGTTTTGTTTATATTCGATAATTTTGGTTAATTCATCACTATATTGATAATTTTTAACATTACGTAAATATTCGTTTTTATCTAAAAATTTAATATTGCCATCATTAAACCGTTTAACATCTAAATCATAATCGATGTATTTAGCAATCCATTCATCCACGATCGTGGGGGAGGCAATATTAATGTAAAACACAATACCGACTTCTTTTAACATCGCAATAACATTAAACCAATTGTTTTTACTAAAAAAGGAGACAGCGGGTTCTTTTGTATACCATTTACGCCCATTTCCTTCGACAACTTGCGTGCGTCGTGACGCGACAATGAGCCAATTTTCGTCATTTGTTAAAACGTAAGAGCGTCGCCAAAAACGGTGAAGTTTTCCATCATGCTTATAACTTTGGATCTTAATCCATTTACCTTTAATATTCATAAATACCAAACCTTCGATTGATGGTTTGATTTTAGCATATTTATACGCTTTTTTACTTAAGGAGCGATAAAAATTTATTTAAAGCGGTCACATTATGTTTGTAGTGGTTAATTACATTATGGTTAATCACTTCTTTATACGGCACGATCATAATTGCGTCACTGTATGTTAAGGTTACCGCAAGTTTATTATCTTTTAAGATAACCGTCACATCGGCGAGTTCATTATCTGGTTCAATTTTTAGTAACTCCGTTAGTGCTTTCGCCGGGACTTTTTTTGCAAGTACTTTTGTTGTGGCGTAAAGTTTATAACGCGGTTCGTCACTTATTAGCTCTAAGTCACCTAAATCATCGGGACCCGCGGTATCTTTAAAAATAAGTGGATCAGGTTTTAAATAAATTAAAATGCGGCCATCAACTTTTTCTTCGCGAGTTGCACTTAAAAACTTCCCGTAAAAGACGGACTTTGCACTCTTACCATCGGGACGATACGCGACAAAATCGGCAAATTCAACTTTAAATGACCCAACTTCATAACGAATAACATTACGCGAATTACTATTCACAATATTTGTTAAAAAGCCCATTGCTGTAAATTCTTCGGTTTCAATCTTCGCGCCAAAGTCAAAGACATAATTTGTTACATTGCTATCTTCTAAAATGAATTTATTCACTTCGCCGTTATATGAGGCCATATATTCGCGAATAAATTTTGTCGTCCGTTGCCGGTGCCACCGCGAAAAGACGGTAGAGGCAACAAGCGTTAAAATAATAACAATAATCCCCGCCATTGTGCCGTTTGGTTCAAGCGGGAAAATGACTAAATACGAAAGCACCACAATCGCAATAACAATTGCGGATGTTAAGTAACTTATAAGTCGTGAGCCGTTATATTTTTTAACAAATGCCTGTTTATGTTCTTCTAACGTTGGAATGACAATTTGTGGGGTTTCGCTAATATCTTCATTAGCCGTTTTTTCTTCATGTTCAAGGGGTGCGGTTTCGACTTCAACCGCTTCAACTTTTTTTTCTTCAATACTCATTATTTCCTCTATTCTATTTCCCGTAATAAGCGGGCAGCGATGCGATCACCTTTCGTGGCAGCGCGTTCTAAATATTCGCGGGCTTTCGTTACATCGCGTAAAAGACCAATACCGGATAAATACGCTTTGCCAACTTCGACTTCCGCCTTAATATAGCCAAGATTTGCCGCCTTTTCATAATGTTTGAACGCTTTTGTAACGTCTTTACTAACGCCAAGGCCATTTTCATAAAAGTAGCCCATCTTATAATATGCTTTCGCAAATTTTTGTTCTGCAGCTTTTTCATACCACATAAGCGCGAGCCCATAATCTTGGGCGACAACTGTTCCGCGTTCGTACGCAATGCCCATATTATATTGCGCGGCATCATGCCCTTTTGTGGCGCCACTATGAAAGTATTCAAAGCCGCGAATTTTATCTTCAGGCACACCTTTACCGTAAAAATAGCAATAGCCAAGGACGGTATCGGCTGGGGCATAACCTAAACTTTCCGATTTTAGCGCAAGCGCTAACCCACGTTTATTATCCTCAGCAATGCCTTCGCCTTGGACAAGCCGACGTGCTAACTCGTGCATTGCCGCGGCGTCATTTGTCAAAATAAGGCGTTCAAGTTCTTGATTGGTCTTATTTGTGTAATTTAAAATCATCTGTCTTTCCCCCTTTTAGTATAACATACTAAAGACAATGACTAATAACTTAAATATCGTGACATTATGTGCGCTTTACGATTATTCTTCGTGTACTTCTTTTTTGCGATTAAACATCACTAATGTTGGATAAAGCATTTGTAACATTAAAATGGCGATAACGCCAGACGCTGCCATTGACGGCGAATTAAAAACAAATGAACCCCACAGTGTCGCTGAATATAATACCATTCCGGAAATTGTTGACCAGAAAATACGAACACTCACACCAACAATAACGGCAAGCGCAAGATATAAATGATTGATCACAAGACTTTTATGTTTTTGATAAATTACTGGTTGGAAAAGTGCTGCTAGCGCAATCGAACCGTAGCCTAAAAAGTAATCAAGCGGATATGACGCAAATAATGCACGATCTAAAAGTAGCGTAATAAAGCCGTAAACAACACCGATGCCTAGAAAACTATCTAAAACCGGAAACCGCAAGGCAATTATAAAAAGCGGCACCATTGTTAAACTAATTGATGCGCCCGGTGCAAAGCTAATCTTTAATCCTGGTAAATCAAAGATAATCGCTATCGCGACGAGAACAGCCATTTCCGTAATACCATGAACTGTTAAAATTCGACCAAAATATTGTTTCCATTTATTTGGTTTTACTACTTTGTTATCTACTTCATCCATACTTCCTCCTGCGGGAAACAAAAAACCTCCACTGACGTGAAGGTGCACAGTTTATCCCTACGCCAGCATTACCTGTATCAGGTGCGGTCGAACATTTGTTTGTTCCTCTCAGCCAGGCATACCTAGCTCCCGTAAAGTCATTATAGCAAAACGGCTTACATTTTACTTATTAATGCTTTTATTACCACTTTATGGGAATAATTCCATGTGCTTCTAAAAATGTGTTTGTTTGCGAAAATGGTTTTGTCTGAAAGAAGCCGCCGCGGTTTGCGCTTAAGGGTGACGGATGATTACCTTCAATAATAAGCTTGTTACTATTTGTAATATATTTTTTATAAACCCGTGCTTTAGCGCCCCATAAAATAAAGACAATTGGCTGTGGTTGCGCATTTAAAACACTAATGACAGCACGCGCAAAATCTTTATAAGCACTAATGTCATGCGAGAGGGGCTTACTATCTTCAACGGTTAAAATCGTATTAAAAAGAAACACTCCTTGCCCCGCTAAATACGTTAAGTCACCACTCGTTTTTGGGAGTATACCAAGATCGTTTTCCATTTCTTTAAATATATTGCGTAAACTCGGAGGAAGCTTAACACCTTTGGGCACAGAGAACGCTAAACCCATTGCTTGGTTAACTTGGTGATATGGGTCTTGCCCAATAATCACAACTTTTACACTCGCAAGTGGGGTAAGGTGAAACGCATTAAAGACGAGACTACGCGGCGGGTACACTTTGCTTTTATATACGGTGTCGTGAAATGTTTTAATGTTTTGAAAATACATCTCGCCAGAGATATTTAGAAAAAAGTCATCCCATGTGCTTATTTGTTTCATATAAATAAATTATAGCACCCGTCTTCTTCAATGTTTATTCTAAATAAGTAATGTATAATTGTGTCATGAAGATTCTTATTGTTTTTAACCATCCGGCACCATATAAAGTCGCATTATTCAATGGCTTAGCAAAACATCATGATGTGCATGTTATCTTTGAACGTTTTGCCGCGAAAGATCGTCATAAAGACTTTTATAATGAAGCAAATTACGAATTTACACTTCATAAAATTAATGGGATCAATCTTGGTAACGAGAACCATTTATGCACTGGCGTAAAACGTCATCTTAAAAAACATCAATATGACTTAATAATTATGAACGGCTATTCAACGTTGACCGAGATGATTGCCTTACGCTACTTAAAACGGAAGAAAATACCATACGTTTTTTATATTAATGGCGGGATAGTTAAAAATGAATCAAAACTTCGCTATAAAATTAAACGCTATTTCATTAGTGGCGCAGCCTTGTACTTTAGTCCAGCACCAAAAGCGAATGAATACTTAGAACATTATGGTGCACCAAAACATTTAATTCATAATTATCCGTATTCAACCGTTTACGCGAAAGATGTATTGGAAAAACAATTATCAACAAAAGCAAAAGAGACTTTTTGGCAAAATGAAAATATTAGTGGCAAAAACTTTACAATTTGTATTACAAGTTTTATTAAACGGAAAAATAATGAAGTTATTATTCGGGCGTGGGAAAACGTCCCAAAAGATCACGTTTTAATCCTTGTTGGCGAGGGGCCAAAGCGTGAGTGCTATGAAGAAATTATTAAAAAACAACATTTAACAAATGTTTATCTTTTGCCATTTGCGGCGAAGGAAAAAGTTGCATTATACTTAAAACACGCGCATAATGCCGTGTATTTAAGTAATTATGATATTTATGGGCATGTCATCAACGAGGCACTCGCCAACGGTTTAAATGTGTTAACAAACACAAATATGATTGCGGCGCACGCACTTATCCGTCATAACGAAAACGGCTTAATCGCGGGTGAAGATTTAGATGCGTCCTTGCATGATTTATTTAGCAAAGACTTTTTTAGTGCTGCAACAAGTTCTGCTGTAACAATTGAAGATTCTGTTACAGCGCATTTAGAAATTTTGGAGAAAATTAAATGAGAATTATATATTTGACGACTGCGCGTCATCCTGAGGATTACGCGAAATTAATTAACGATCAGGAACGTTTACCTAATCCAAGTAATCAAAACTTTCATATAAAATTTATTAGTTTATTAAAAAACGATTTTACACTGGAGGCCATTAGCACACGTCCTCTCGAAAAAGGGTTCCTTGTTAGTGAAAGTCGTAATGATCCTTTCTTCTATCCCGGATATTTAAATACGATTATTTTACGCCGCGCATCACTTGTTACTTCGAGCTTAAGTGAAATTCGTAAATATAATCCCGATGTTATCTTTGTTGATGTTTTAAATATGACACTACTTGTTCTTGCACGTCGCGCCAAGACGCTTTTTGGCACAAAGATTATTGGGATTGTCACTGATAACCCGATGAATATAACCGGTGCCCGCAAAAACTATAGTGAAGATGTCTTTAAATATGCCGCTATTTGTGACGGCTATATTGCTTTAACGGACGGCTTAGCTAAACTATTTAATCCGTCAAATAAGCCGTTTATTATTATGCCTGGCATTATTAACGCTAGTCACAAAAATAATGAAATAACGGACGAATACGCCTTTTTTGCTGGTGCTTTATATGAAAAATACGGTGTACTTAGTTTAATTGAAGCGTTTAAAGATGAACGGGCACCATTAAAGTTAACAATTGCCGGCCATGGACCACTTGCGGAAACATTACGGCGTAATCCCCATCCAAATATTGAGTTCATTGGTCATGTCACCCCCGAAGTTGCATTTCTTTTATCGCAAAAAGCGAAAATAAATATTAATCCTCGGCCCCAAGACGAACAAATTGACCTCTACTCAGTGCCAAGTAAAGTCCTTGATTACGTTAATAGTGAAACTGTCACTATTTCGACACCAAATAAAGAAATTGAAAAACTTGTGGGTAATACGATTTATTGGCTGAAAGATCACCACCAAGTAACAATACTCGAAGCATTAAACACAATTATGCGTGACTATGAATTTTATAAAATTCGTGCCCAATCCGCCTGCAAGACACTACGTGCGAATTTAGATCCACAAAAACAAATTGCCGCAATTAAGGAATTACTTGCGAAAATATAACTTTTTAGTCATTTAAGACTAAAAGTATCTTATAATAATTGTATGCAACGCAAAGAAATGCAAGCTCCGGTTATTTTTACACTTATTCGCAATGTAACGATTGCGCTGCTTTCGTTTGTGTCATTTCCCTTTGCGTCACAAGCTTTAGGTGCTTCGGCGATGGGGATGTATGGCTTTGCGAATACATTTGTTTATTATTTTCTCATAATTTCACGCTTAGGTATTCCACTTATTGCGATTCGTGAATGTGCGAAAGTTAAGGATGATAAAGCGGCGTTAAGTGCAAAAGTACAAGCGTTTTTTGTTTTACAACTCATTACGACCGCGGCATCGTTTTTACTGCTTTTAATTATTATGTTTGCCGGCCGTGGTGTTGTGATTCAAGAAAACATTTGGCATCTCGTCTTTCTTTTATCCGTGAACTTCCTCATTGGCGTGTTTTCATTTGAATGGCTTTATATTGCACTTGATCGTGTGTTTTATATGTCGGTTCGTTCGTTAGCAATTACGGTGTTTGGTACATTACTAATTATTGTGTTTGTGCAAAATGATCACAACTTATATCTTTATGCATTCTTAAATTTACTAGCGACATTTTTAACTGTGTTCTTTAATATCATCCTTTTACGCCGGGAAGGGATCCGTTTTTCGTTTAAGCGGCGACTAAATTTACGCTATTTATCAAAGTCACTTCTTTTTGTTTTTGGCATTACATTTATTATTACGGCATATAACCAAACTGATTCCTTATTACTTGGGTATTTTGATACATCATTTGCCGCATCAGGTGCTTATTCAGTTGGCGTGCGCGGTATTGAAATTGTCATTACAATTATTACGTCACTGAGTGGTATTTTTGTCATTCGTACAACCCGCGCGATTAAAGATAATGATATGCCGGCCTTTCATAAAGTAATAAGTTATAGCACAAATATTACCTTCTTTATTGGAGTACCCGCTGTCATGTTTATGATTGGCCTAGCCCCCGAGATCGTACGTTTTATTGTCCAAGATAGTCCGTATTGGACGGACGCCGCAATAAGTAATGCGACGATTGCGATTATGCTTTTAGCATCTTTGATGCTAACTTACAGTATTCATGACGGCATTTACCAACAAATTCTTGTACCACTGCAAAAAGAGCGCACATACTTTTTTGTGATGCTTGGTATCTTACTTTTTAATATTTCGTTTAGTGTGCTCTTTACATTATTCATCTTCCCCACCACGCCACTTTTTGCAGTTGCCTTAATTACCCTTGTTTCCGAAGTATTAACACTTATTGTCTTAATAACACTTACGCGTAATTATGTTGTTTCCCATCTCTTTAATCTGAATAATATTAAAATCATTCTTGCCGCGACTGTAAGCTTAGCGCTTGTATTAGTTTTAAAACAATTTGGACCACAGTTTGCCGCCCTCACTACTGTTGGGCTTGCCGTTATTATTGGTGGCGCAATCTACGTTGGTGTACTGTTACTATTGAAAGAAAACCTTGTTCGTGGTTTACTAAAAGGAGACGCAAATGGCAGCTAACCCAAAATTTAAAGTGAATAAGTTTAAATACTTTGTTGCACAAGCAACTCGCCCCTTAGTTCGGATGTTTGGGGGTAAGTTTTACGTTTCGCTCCAATATCGTTATGTAACCGGACGGAAACTCCATTGGAAAACACTTGAACGTTATACGGAAAAGCTCCAATATTTACGGCTTTATCATTTTCCGTTTAATCACGAAGTCGTAATGGCGACGTCGCGCATTGGCGCAAGGATCCGCGTGGCACGCCTCGACTTAGCGGATATTTTAATTCCACTATTAGGTATTTATCATGACGCAAATGATATTGACTTTGCGACACTCCCCAATAAATTTGTTATTAAAGCGACTCATGGTTGTGCCTTAAATTATATATGTACGGATAAACGTAAATTAAACTTTTCGGCGCTCCGTAAAATGTTAAATAAATGGCTCGTGCTTGATTATGGAAGAAAGACTGTTGAACCACATTATTCAAAAATTCGCCCCGGACTCATTATTGAGCAATATGTTGGTGAGACAAAAAAACTACCAACCGAATATAAAATTCATGTCTTTAACGGTAAAGCGCGGTATTTATATGTTGTAAGTAATCGGGATGCGGATATTCGTTATGATAACTTCTATATCGACTACACGCCATTTAACGAGGCACAATTTAATGATTGGGATAGTAGTGATGTGCCTCCTGAAAAACCAGCAATTTTTGAAACACTTGTTAAAATGGCCGAAACACTCGCGCATGATTTCGCTTTTTGTCGTGTCGACTTCTTTGTTGTTAATAATAATATTTACTTTAATGAATTTACATTTACGCCCGCTAAAGGGACATTACGATTTGCAAAAGACGAAGCTGACTTTATTATTGGTAAATGGCTTGAGCTGCCTAGCGCCAAGTAGAATAAGGAAACATTACTTCGTAAAGCATTAAGGCAAATTCGCCTTCTGCTGCCGGGTCAACAACTCCGCCTGGCATTAAATAATCATGGTCTAATAATTCATAATTAAATGTCATACCACTTACTCTTTCAAGCTTTTTCGCAGGCAAAACACGGGTTAAATCAACGCTCATGATCGTTGTCGTACCACTATCATCAGTTTGTAATTCATCAACAATATACGAAAGTGTGACTTTTTCTGCGGTTGGATTTAATGTGCTTTGTTCAATATAGAAACTAATATTAATGCGGACTTTCGCGGTACGAATGCGGTTAATGCCTAACGCCCCAAAATCAAGGTTTGTGCCCCCACGGGCTGAGAAGACAAAGTTACGGTAATTAATAAGTTCATGATCAAATACTTCACCAATGCCGTCTTCATCAATTTGCATGCGCACAAGCGAGCCCGTAGTGTCACATAAAATAATCGTGTCAGTTAATTTGGAAAAATAACCTTTTTTAAACGCATTATTAACACTTTCACCAAAGTTCCCCGTTGAAAGACTATTATGCAGCGCATAATTAAACCACGTCGCCGAGGTTGATGTACTAAGCGCCGTCATCACCGCGTCACGATATTGGCCTTCATTGCCGTTATAGTCACTAAGTTTAATATCTTTAACAGCTTGGTTACCATATAATTCGACCATTTCTTCAAGGCTAATGACACCCGCACCTAAATCACTTAACATAATTGGATAAAACGCATTTTGTAATGGTTGGCCTAAAAAGACGTTGTTTGTAATGTCGTACACGGTTTCGGTGTAATTATTTGTTTGATATTTTTCCGGCATATACCGATAATAATTATCGGCAAACTCGGCAGTATGAAACGCGCCTTGGCGATATGTTTCTTCAATACCTGCGCAACCCGTTAAAACAATCGTGGCGGCGAGGATAATACTATATTTAATTTTCTTCTTCATTTACAACAACCTCCTCTTTAAACGTATCAACAAATGTAAAGCCCGCAATAAAGAGTGTAACTAAAAAGACGGGCGCATTAAGTAAGGGGAAATGATTTATACTTGCGTATTCCTTATATGTGTATTGATGAAACGGATAAATAAACACATAGCGGAAAAATGCGGTTAGTAAAAAGCTTGTTAATAATACCTTTAAACCAGCGCTTTCGGAACTTCTTACGAAATATAAATAGAAACTACGGATAAATAAGACGAGAAACGCGGCTAAGGCAACAAAACCGAGGAGGCCATCAAGCCAAAGGGCGTCGAATATAAAGCTACCCGTTGGGAATATTTTTAACCCACCGACCGTATTTAAATAACTGCCCGTTAAGTTTTGTAAGCTAAGCGCGGTTTGAAAGATGACATAGAATCGTTGTAAATAACTATTAAAGAATAATTTACGAAGAATGGCATTACTTTGCCAAAATGCCGTAATGTTTGCAATATTAAATGCACTGGCGACAAAGATAAGTACGCCAAGTGCAACTAACCCAAGTGCCACATAGCCAACAATTTTATTCTTTAATAATTGGAGCACTTTGAATTTATGTAAAAGTGCAAAGATAATAGCAGGGAGTAAAAAGAGGAGTGCACTAAACGTGCCGGTGAACACTAATGTTAAAAGGCCAACCGCACTGATAAGCGCTAAGCTAATGATTTCAAATTTGTCTTGATCTTTTTTAAAGAAGAGTAACGCTAACCCCGAACTTAAAAGGAGGAGCGCGCCATTTGTTAACACATCAATATCAACCGTCATTATTTTTAAACCCATTAAGTATGAGGCTTGGTTATACACGGGATAAGCTTGACCGTTATAATAATTAACATAACCTTTATAAATAATTGTATGGAAGAAACCATAATTTACTAACGTCGCAAATAATGAAATTAAGACGGGGACTGCTAAGCCTGCTAATAATGTAATATAAACATGTTTGGGGGCAAAGACACGACTTTTGCCGACAAAATAGCCAATAATAACAATGACAACAAGACTTAAAGCGTTTACAATACGG
>WPCG01061363.1_pt1 | contig 26339 bp, 30 predicted proteins | sample 5403311 | NCBI WGS metagenome assembly WPCG01 (sample SAMN12869467, study PRJNA574797) | sludge metagenome | isolation source: wastewater treatment of Control | place: China:Beijing | collected 2019-05-17 | reverse complement strand
TATGGTTACACTAATTTTGAACGTTTTCGGAAACGTGTTATGCTCATTATTACCTATAAGAAAAAGCCGTGATTTTGACGTCACGGCTTGTCCACGCTCTATTTAACAGTTTTTGGGGGTCAATTCGCTTTTTCCACGATTTTCCACGTTCTATTTAACAGAGCCCATTTCGATTGACATTAGCAAAATGGGGGAAAATTGTTAATGTCAAGATAATAAGAGTTGTATATTCGCTTTACTTATTAAAAATAACAAATTGGGAAATCGTTATAATTAAAATATAAACACTTGATATAATCCCATACCAAAGATAAGTATTTGAAAATTGAATCAAATTCGAAATGTTAGTACACGCTGTGGATTCCATTTTAACTGATCTAACCAATATTGTGAAAGTAATTGTCAAAAAAATCACTACTATAGTGTTTAATATAGAAACCGTTTTTCCAATAAATAGTATTTTATTATTTACCTTCTTTTCAACTAAACCTGCTATTACAAGAAACAAAACATAAGTTGTTGTGAAAAGCACTATTGACATACTAATAAAAGTTATCCTGAGTAGCGGTCGGAAACACAATCTAAAATCATTTTTATACGTCGATAAAATACCTGAATAAGTTGTATAGAGCAAAATAATGAACAATAAAATAATTCCAGAAATTTTGTTGTTCTTTTTTTTGCCCATTCTCGCCGAATCTCCTTTAATTAGTTGAACAGTTCTTGAACATATTCAAAAGACAACTGTTCTTTGGTATAAACATCTTCAATATCATAATAATAACTTTTAAGGTTTCCATTACTTTTCTCAATCTGTTTAATATTTAACTTGCGTAAAAGGTCATTATCTTTAGCAAATAAATGCATGCTATTTAATATTTTAATATCCTTTGAGACAACAATAGGATTCTCACCTTTATAAATAGTATTTTCGTCTACATTATGCTTTGATTTATAAATTTTATTTGTGCTTAAATCCTCAATATAGTAGTCATTTGTAATTAGTCCATCTAAAAATTTTACATACCGTTTATAATTGCCATAATATTGATAAAGCTTATACTTGTCATAATTAATTTTCTCATCAACAAATTGCATGTTTTCATAATTAATAACTAAATATTCTGTCGGTAAAATTATTTCTCCGCGCCCGGAATTTTTATATAATCTCAAGTCCGCTAGAGAGTCTCCCCCAAGTATTGTTAAAAGATACCACCAACTATTCTTCGCTTCCGAAAGAGCTTGAGAATAAGCGCTTTCAACGCTTTGACCGTTCAATATTTTTGGCCAAAAATGATTTGTAAACACTCTCGATGTGTCAACAAAACTTAAACCTGGCCAACCAATGGAGGCCTCCGCGTTTTTATTTCTTACAGATACATCCGCGATGTTCCCCGCTTTACCGCCGTAACATGTTGCCCATACTGCCACTTTTACATTACTCATATCAGGGAGTTCGTTATGATAAAAATACGAAGTAGGTGACACCCAAGTATATCCGTTTTCGCTTCCATGGGAAGAAATCATATAATAATCATTAAGAATTGAAAGAACCCCATTTGCATTTATAGTTTCTAATAAAGACGATTTGTGCCCATTATTGATATGGTTTAAAAAATATCCTTTAATTAGAAAATTACTATAATGATTGGTTATATCAGTGGTTGTATTTATGTCATTGGGTTCATAATATGAAGAAAAATATACCTCCTTCTCTGGGAATAGTGCTATTTCAAAATTAAGAGATAGACTGCTATTATTAGAAAACCATAAATAGTAGTCTATGTTCTCGTTTAGCGCACAATATATACTTTGAAATCCATTGTTATTTGTTGAACTCTCGGCTACCGGGACATTTCCGTCATGAATGTAAAGATTCATTATGCTTATTGCAGTCGTCCTTGCTTCAATTATGTAAGTTAAAGTTCTAGGTACCTTCACATTAAAGAACATTGAGGAATATGGGCCAACCGAAACTGAGTTCATGCAATTTATTGATAGGTTATCTGTTTTTACCAACTTCCATTCGTAATAATAATTGAACCCTGTAGAAGTTGGGTTTTTATGAACTATCTCGTTACCGTTATTTGTATTACTATTTTTAAGCGTTAAAAATTTAGTAAAATTTGATGCCCCTGTTGATATTCTAAAAGATGAGGTAGATGGATTATATTGAAGTTTGAATTTATTGGCGTTAACTGATGAGGTAGAATACTCCTCAGAACGTATAACTAATTTGGCGTTTTCAGAATTACTCCCTGATTTGATTGCTAAATATTTTAAATTAGTTTCTACTGGTAATATATAATAACACTGCTCGTCAGCTTTAGACAAAACAAATCTTTGATTTCCATAGTGGTGCGAATCATACAATAAGACATCATTATTATTGTTGTAATCACCTGACCGGACGTCCCATCCTTTATTGTAGTTTGAAGCAGATTTGATAAAATATACAGCATTATTTTCTATCTCGCTAACCAATGTATTAGGATTGGCCGCTGTTAAAGAAATAAAACTCAATTTATCTGAATAATTTAATAGTGTAATAACGAGGAGTAATAATCCGAAAATCTTGGTTTGTCTATAAGTTGCCTTTCTCATAAATTACCTCCGTAAAATGATATACACGATGACTATAATTGTGTTATTCAAATTATTCGTTTAATTTACTTTTGCTACAACTAGAGAATATCACTAAAGTTTAAAAATGTCAAAATGCTATTAAACAATTATTTATCAATTATGGTATTAGTTCACTTTTTAGTGCCAATCTTGATTTTTAAAAACATTAACTCGAAATTTTGTTATTCAATAATCTAACTAAGATAATATAGTTTTAAATTTTTGCTATAAATTTACCAAGAATCATTTACATTAGTAACCCCGGCTTTTATTTTCTTCCCCATGTCTAATAATTATCAACTTCATAGGATATAGCCTTGTCTTACTTGTAAAATCAATGGCGCCAACTAATTTGTCGACACTTGTCATAACCATTGCAAAACTAGTCTCTTTTGCATATTTATTGTTTAATGTAAACGTCTTATAACGATCATTCATAACTTTTGAACGCTTAAGTTCTTCAATTACATTCAATAAAAATTCTTGGTTATATTTTGTTCCACGCTTTTCGAAAGTGTTAATAAAAGCGTTATAAAAATTAACACCATCAAGCTCTTGGTGATTTACCAGCACATGAATGTCGTAGAAATCTTTCATTCTTGAATTTGTGATTTCTCGTTTAATTAGTGTTTCAAATTTTTCTGCGAGGATTGTTTCGATGTTATAAGCGAACACAAGAAAACTTTGATCAACCACGTTTGACTTGAATACATACTGTCTTGGTTTCGGTGTTATGTGGTCACCACTTGCAATATCAAGCGAAAAAGTTTTCTTTAAGTTATCTAATTGCGCATTAATCTTAACTCTATAACCTTCGTACTTCTCTTCTTTATTAATTTTAATAACTTCTTTAAATGTGAAAGTTACACTCGTTTCGGTTTTTGTGGCGATTATTTCATTAATTATTTTCTCAATTTCTTTTTGTGTTAATACTTTACTTTGATAAGCAAAATCAATATCTAACGTTGTTCTTTCTTAAATGCCCACGATATTTTCTAAAAGAAATCCTCCTTTTAAAATAAGATTGCTACGATACGAAGAAAGACTGATTTTCTCAATAAATTGTTCAAAAAAATACATATCATAAAGTTCTTGATGTGTTAAGTTGGTTTCTGCTACTTTTTTATTGATGACCCCTTTTAATGTGATAGCGTTCATAATAAAACCTCGAATATCACTTTTACTTTATCTAAAACATTTAATGTTTCAGCGTAACTGTATAATTTTTCGTAATCAATTCTTTCTTTGCGATATTCATTAATGGCAAAGCGTATTTCCTCACTGTCATAAATATCAAGGGCAAAAAGATCACAAATACACCTTTCTTTGTCGTAAGCTTTAACTTCATTTCCGTATGGTGTAACTACTTTTGCAATTCCGGTTTGATAAACAGTATTATTTACACGAAATACTTTAATCGCATTAATATTAGTGTTTGAATAATTAAGTGGCACATTAGCGTCAATGCTTCTGATACTTTTATTAGCTAAGTTATTTAAATAAAGTGCTGTTTTTCGGGAATAAACAATATTGTTATATTTTAGATAATTAATATAAAATTCATCTTCGATAATATTCGGTAAAACATATATACCACGATCAACCCGAATTAACTTTCCTTTCCTGACCATTCTTGTTAAATAAATAGTCGGTATGCCTAAGGAAATTATATGGCTATTATTAATATGACCATTATTTTCTTTAATAATATTTGTTATTTTTTCTTCGTAATTCACAAAATCACCTTTGTTGCTTTTATAACAATATAATATACTTTTTTTGTTATATTTGCAACATTTATTGTTCGTAACCTCCTTTTATTAACAAAAACCACCAGTAAGGTGGTTATGTTATATTTTTTGGTTCGTATCCCATCAGACCTACCAAAATAAACTAAAGTTGGAGTCATTACTTCACTGTACAAGTCCCTGCAATTTTGGTCTGTTTTCACTGAACTGGTTAATTCTTTCCGAGTTTGGGTAAACCGAGTAAAACGGCATACTTAACAAGGAACTTCAAGGAAAAACAAGGAAGGTGGGCAATTGGTTAATTCTTTCCGAGTTTGGGTAAACTAAGGAAAACCAAGGAAAATGGAGCCCTATATTTTTTGGTGAAAACAGTGTTTAGGTTCAATCTCGGCTACGGGGTAGCATTGTTTTGTTGTAATGACTTCTTTCATTTTTTACCGTCTTTTATTGGTGTTTTAACTAAATTAGAGGTCATTACAGTACTATTGCAATGACCTCATCGCCTTATAGCAGCGAATCACTGTACTCTTCCTTTTAACGTGCCCAAGGTACCCAACACGTTCCATCCCTTACGAATGGAGAATCGCCCTTATGGTCGAAGGCATTCATGACTGCCTAATTATAAATACAAGAGAATTTTATTTCTTAAACATTTTTTAATAAATTAATTGTTGATTCAATTTGTGAAGTAATAAAGTAATCGATGTCGCCATAGTTATCTTTAATGAATTCCGCTGTTTCATTACTGATTTGTTTCAACACTTCCACCTTGGCAAGATCGAGTGCTTTTAGTTGTGCATCTTTTGTGAATTTGTTTTCCTTTTTTAAAGCTTCAACATACGTTTGGAAAACACTTCGGACAGCACGCTCAATAATCTGCGTGAGGTTCGTTAAGATACCTTTCGTTCTTTCATCCTTTATTTTCTGGTTTAGAAACTGGATGAGACGAGTTCCCCCAAAGGTGATGAGAGGTAAAACAACACTTGTAACCACAATACTAATAACTGAAATGATAATGTCACTCACTTTTCTTTCCTCCTATTCTTTTAGTAATATGTTCATCTATTCTTTTATGAGCGGAAGAGACACTTTCTTCTACTCTTGCTAGTCTTGTCGAAATGCTATCGAATTTTGATTCCGAGTTATCTAGTCTTTTTTCAATTCGTTCGATACTTGATTTGATATACCCAAGGTCAGAGATAACCGTTCCCGATTCACGACCTAACTGTTTTGTATCTGTACTCGAATTGCGCTTAAAGGCAAGGTAGCCAAATGAGATGGAACTAAGTGTTCCCAGTATCGATATAACTGTTAATGTTATTTCAAGCCCCGACATCATCCCTCACTCCCTTTAGATATTCCAAGATATTTCGCACTTCCGCTAGGATGTCCAAATTGTTCGTGCGGTGATTCTCTTTGAGAATCATTATCTTTTCTAACGTTTCTTCACTTATTTCGAGTTTGAATTCTCCAGTTTCTAAATAACGTTTTACTTGTTCGTCTATCCGATAAAGGTGATACATGTTTTTGCGTAAAATATCGCTTACCAGGAAGACGCTGTAATAATTAATTACCGCTGTTAAGTAATCGACAATGTAAGAAGAGAACGGACGGGTTCTTAACGCTTCATACTGTTCTTCAAACGATTCATCCAGGAAGATAGGTTCAAGGTCGGACAAAATGTCGTCATTAAATATCTTTAAATACGGAGTTACACTTCTGTCAAAATTCATTTTGTCGATAAACTGGTTTTTACCGAAAATAAAATATTCGTAGCCTTCTTCGTTTTTTGTTAGATGATCGTAACCATTAAATTCATCTAAGACGACAATAATATCTTTGTCTGAGAATTCTGTACTTGTTTTGTAAGCAGCCGAACCACCGTAATAGGCAAGTAGGACTTTGTGTTTATTGAAATCTTGTAGCATTATCTAAATACCTCCACTACTGTTACTTTATGATCCGTGGCACTTGAGTAAAGCACCATCTCATCATCTTTGTATTCAATTGTTAAGAAATGCGTATGTTGGAAGAACGGATAACTTAACGTTTGAATTGAGTTATCAACTAAATGCAGACCAGAGAATGTTAAAACTGCCTTACGGCCAATACGCACATGAAACAAACATTCTTCAAGCGGACTATTGATCCATGACAAATCGTATTTCATAATCTCGGCATCTTCTTCATGGGGACTAACAATAAAATGCGAGAAATATTCATCAACCCAACTTGTTAGTTGATTTCTTTGTTCATATAGTAATGTCGTCATTGTTTTCACTTTTGGCCGTGCATTAGTGAATGCGTAATCCAAGGTTAAGGTTGTAGCAGTCTTTGTATATTTGGCAATTGGAAATTCGTAACGGCCAATTGAAGTTGATAAGTTGTTCTGCACTAAACTCGGCCACCCACTTGTGACTTCTTTTTTGGTTAGAATGAGCGTGTTTTGTGCGAGGTTTAAATCAACTACTACGTAACCGTTTCTATTGCCATCGAGTGAAATACTTATTTGTGTATTCGGCTCCATGTAAATCCTTCGGCCATAAATTTGTAAGTATCCCGAACCAAAGGTAATCGTGTTATTACCAGCGGACACCGAAACTTCGTTTCCCACTCCCTGGATAATCCCAGCTGGTACTACGTTGAATAAATGAAAGTTGATATCTGCATCATCCTTACTTGTGACTGATGCCCCATCAAAGGTTATTTTCTTAAGTGCCATCTTATTTGCCCTCCAATATAATTTTTAGTTTTTCTGTTAGTTTGGATCTTTCTTCTCCAAGTGTTATTAGGTAATCATCGGTCGTATTGTTCATCTCAATTTTCGTGAGAATTGTCGCTATGCTTTTATAGTTATGCAAGAACCGTACTCTATCGCCAAGATGGATGTTTTCCAAAGGAATAAAGACGGTATTATCCTTACTAATGGAGAATGTTATGCTATGCATAAAGTCCTCTTTCCTAAACTCTTTTTCAGCCATTTCCGCTAACGTCTGTGCATCACTATCTTGGGGCTGATACGAGACTTCAATCTTTGAAATATAAACAGCACCAGACGTTGCTTTTAAGCTGATGGCAACATCGCCGTTCACTTCGTCAATTCTTCCTGTCGAGTAGACTTTGTTACTAGTTGATTCAATTCTTTTAAATTCACTTTCGTCTTCGCCAACACTTATCTTGTACTGACTTGTCGCACTAGCGGCTGCGAGTGTAATCTTTACTTCGGTGATTTTGGCATTGTTATCAAAGTTCGTTATCGGCACCGTTAAGACAAACGGTGTTTGTTGGGGGTTAGGTCCTGATCCAACTTGTACCCCACGTGCTGTTGACGAACCATCGAACCCAATGTATGTGGCTGATGTTTGGTGCCATGTAATATCGCTTAAGGTGATATAACCCGAATTCGTCTTAACTTGACCTGACGAGAATTTGTGTTCATAAGTGTTCCCTTGGAGGTCTGCATCTTTATAGATAAGTTTTTTCTCAACTACATCGTGAACTCGGAGAGCTGCTGATTTGTTATTTGTGATTGTGCCGTCTTCGAGTAAGTAGAAACTTTCTTCGGTTTTATTTAATTCGTTCTTAACGCTTGGTAAGAAAGTAACTTTATTTAACCGGGTAATATTGTTCTCACTAACGACCAGCCCTCTAATCATTGGGAACGTCGATGAAAGTATTTTCTCTTCTGCTGAATCGACAGCTGTTATTTTTATAGAACCGATTGCGCCACCCGTCATTACTAACCGAGCTGTTAATCTAACTTTGTGTTCTTTATACACATCGTTATAAAAGTCGTTGTATTTCTTGATTTTGTCGTCTTCTTGGATTATTCGTCCTTGAGTGGAAGATTCGTTCACAAGCGTTAGATACGGCTTGTTTTGAATGGGGTCTTGGTTCGTTAAGTACTCTGCACTAATGTAGCGTAAGAGTTCGCTTCCGATGTTGCCTGTAAACGCTGAAACTCGCATTTCAAATAGTAATGACGAGACAAAGTCTGTTGTTGTTATTTTCAGTTGATTTGTTTCAACAAGTTCAATCCCAGTAATCACACCAAAGAAGAAAAAGGAACGTTCATGGAGAATTGCAATATCGCCCACGACACCAGTCGTTATATTACTGTTAGTTACAAAGTAACTATTCTGTTTAATAATCAAATCTAACGTTATCTGGTAATCGTTGGTAACATCTAATTTGTCCTTAAAGGCAAAGTTTAATTTATCGTAAATTAGGAGTTTCATTTTAGTTTGCCTCGTATTCTTCGATGATAAGAATGTCACAGCTTGTTACTGTTAAAACACCACTTTCAAAGCTAATCTCCGATTCGCCAAGTGGGAGTGTTAAAAAGTTTTTGCAAGTAAAATCTTGGAGATCATAAATGCTTTCTCCGTCTTTTGTAATGTAGGCATCACTTGAAACTGAAGACACTTCATAAATCCCTTCGCCACTAGTGAGTAGTCTTAATGTTTGAACGACTTTATCAAACTGGGAAATCGTTACAGTTGGGTGGTAAACGTCACCAATAATTTTTATCTTCATTTCTGCTTTGTTGTGGCCGTAGTTTGTTACCCTTATTTTTCCATTCGTATTCTTGCTATAAGTAAAGGGATACGGGAAAGGGAACACTTTTGAAGAAGGTGATTCGATAACTTCAATTGAGACTTCTCTTTCTTTTAACCATCCCGAAAGCTTATCGAGTCGTAGTTCTGACTTTAAGACGCCAAATTCTAATTGACCTTTGGTTAGTTCCACTACTTCGACATAAGCATACTTTTCATCTACTGCTTTATAGTGCAGTTTTAGTTCTTCACTTCTTTTAAGGAAATCAACAAAGGTTAAGTACCCTTCGTAACCCGTCATGAAAACAACACCGAGGGCAATTTCGCTGATCGGTGTTTCACCATCAAACTTCTTCGACTTCGTGCCATAGTTAAAATAAATGTTTTCCTTAACTATTCCCAAGCCTTCAATTGAAGAAATAAGCACTTCACTATTTAGGTTGAATGTTTCGCCAATGGAGTTTCTAAAATATAACTCACGCATCAGTATGCTCCCCCTAGTGCTTTATCAATTGAATTGATATCAAATTTCGAAGAAGACGTATTTACAGTTACGTTATTATTCGTTGTGTTATTAGTCGTGTTACTTGCACTGCTCTTTTTGAATAGTTCTCCGCTAAATAAGTCGCCAAAGAAATTACCAACTTTACCGAGCGCTCCACCTATCACGTCAAAGACACCTTTTAAATTGTCGATGATCCATGACGCAGCACCGATAATCTTATCTAGTACCCAGAGAATTGGTTCAAGTAAATCAAAGATTAAAGAAAGTACTGGTGCTAGGACTGTGCCAAGCAGTTTACCAACCATTGTGATGAGTGGCGCTAGTGCTTCAAAGATGTAAGCAATGAAATCTAATTGTTCGATTAAGGGCGCAAGTAATGTTTCAATGAGCGGTGACAGTAATTCCATTAACCAGGTAATAATGTCAATGAAAACCATCAAGATATCAAAGATTGGCACAAGGAGTGCGAAGACAATTTCAAGAACTGGTTCTAATACCGTCACTATTAATTCAATAACTACTTCAAGAATTGCGACAACAACAGTTATCGCACTAGCGATGAGATTAATTATTGATTCGAGCGGAGTTAATATTGCATTAATTAATGTTCCTACTGCTTGAATAATCGAACCGACAAGTTGAATAATAACATTTAGTATCTTCATGATGGGCGGTAAAACGGCCATCACTAATTTCATTATTTGTTCAATGATTGTGCCAACAAGTTTTATCACTATCTGGATGATAGGTTTTAATTGATCAATGACCTTTGCGACTTCATTAAATAAATTAATTAAGATTGGCAGTATGTCTGCAATTAATTCAGTAATAACACCTATCACTTCGCCAAGTATATCGACAAGAACTTCAATAACTAGCATTATGACGGGCATAATACTTTCGATTAAGTCGATCACTATATCAATAACGTCGTTTATTATGTCGATAATAACATCAATTATTGGTTGAAACTTCGTTATGAGCGTGCTTATTAGTTCGCCAATAGGTTCAGCGAGTTTTGAAAAAGCATCGAATATTTGTTTTAGTGATTCTTTAAACTTTTCGTTTTGCAGTAAGATAGCGACAAGCGCTGCTATTAATCCTACTATTGCTAGTTTTCCAAACGAAAAACCTTGAAAGAATTTAAGTATTGTTCCCCCAGTCATTGCCGCCTTAAGCGTATTGATTATAGGGATTAGCTTTAACACTATTCCAATGACGGGTCCTATTGCAGCAAGCACCCCCACAAAAACCAGGATGATGTCTTTTGTTTTGTCTGACAGTTCTGCCCATCTATTTGTTATCGCTCTAATTGCGGGAATAACCTTTGTTTGCACGTTATTAACGAACTTTTGGAGTATTGGCACTACTTGGACACCAATCGTGACAGAAAGGGCGCTAATGCTTTGTTTCAAATCATTTAATGAATCATTAAACTTCATTGCTGTTTCAGCTTCTTCAGAAGTTACAACCCCTAGTTCATGCGCTTGGTTTCTTAACTCTTCAATCTCTTCACTTGTGGCCGCTAAAACAAGTGAAAGTTCAGAACCGAGTTTCTCACCAAAGATTTCATTAGCAATGGCCGTTCGTAGTGCTTGGTCTTCGACACGAGAAAGAGCTTCTCGAATCATTTCAAAAGCTTCGTCCGTTGTTTTACCAATTAAGTCTTCTGTCGTTATTTCCAGTTGTCCAAGGGCTGTGCTATATTTATCACTACCACTTGCGACTTCGCCTAGGATAGTATTTGTTCTTACTAATGCTTTTTGAAGACTTGCCGTATCCACTGCTAGTGACTTTGCAACATAGCCCCACTCTTGATATGCCTCTACTGTCATTCCGACTTTTGCCGAGTTATCTGCAAGTTCGTTTGCAGTGTTCATTGACTTTAAGGTAAGAGCGTACAGTGCAGTTGTTGCTGCGACAATTGGGCCGGTTACATATTTAGAAAAAGAACTACCAATCTTTTTAAGATTGTTAGTATTAATACCACCGAGTTTTCTTATTTGATCGCCCGTTCTCTGCAGTTCATTATTTAATTTAATAATGTCGGTTTCGGTATATTTAATCGAACGTTGTACCTGGTTAAACTGTTCTTCAGAGATTGCCCCAACTTTAAGAGCTTTCTTTGCTTCTTCAAGTCGTTGGTTTTGGACTTCTAATCGTTTTCTTGTTGCCTCTAGAATGGAGTTAAGTTTATCTTGTTTTTCACGCCATTTATCAAGGTTAGAACTATCAAACCTAAGGGCATTGTTAATTGCCCTTAAGTCTTTTTGTTCTTCTCGTAGTTCACGATTTATGTTTTTTAACTTTTGGTCAAGATCAGATGTATCTAAACCAAGTTTTATGTTTAAGCCTTTAATGGTTTCCGCCATAATCTTGACCTCCTTTTTTAAAGTAAAAATTTATCAATATCACTTTGCGAAGCTTTGCGTGTTCTTCCGTCTGTATCTGTGGACGCTAAATGAAGTTCAACGATTTCAAAGTAAGTTTGAATATCAATGAATTCACTGTCCTTTAACGGAATACCAAGTGTCGCTAAGTTTAAGATAATTGATGCTGTTACTGGAGAAGCATCTACCTCTTTTCGATGCCTCTCCCTTGGGCGTTTTTTGATGAGTCAAAAAGTTCAGCAATTACTTCACTTAATTTCGTTAACTCATCTTGACTCGTTAGTACTTCAAAGCCGAATTCATTTAAGAACTCATCGTAACTAAGGTTTGAGAAAGGTTTATGCAAAATATAAAACACACGGAAGATCACATCAATTACTTGTGAGACGTTTGTGGTTTCTCCGCTAACCTTTTCGATTGTGCCGATGTCACTAAATAGTTCAGTGCCAAAGGTGTTGCGATATGAAATAATCGAGAAGAGTGACGATTTGAGTCGGTACTCTTTCCCTTGAATTGTTATTTGTTTTTCCATCGGTTCTTACCCCACAATGGCTGGTAATTCTGGTTTGACTGTTAAGAACGTTGCATAGTTATCATCGCTCTTATGGGCGACAACGTGCGTTACCAGGAAGTTACCAACTGAGATTGGTTCAGCGACAATTGATAGCGAGATGCTATTTGCTTCAGCTGATTCACCTTTTGTCTTTGTGGATTCGTTAATTGGAGTGACAGAACATTTATAGAACCAGACCCTTCGTGCTTCCACGTCACCTTGGAATTCAAAGCCGAGAGCAAATTTTGAAGTCTTGGTGTTTGTCACTTCGACTAAGTTACCGTTAGCGAGGGCAACGTAACCAAGGATTGCTGTTTTGAATTCGTTATCTAGTTCCGTTAATTTTAAGGTAATGTTTCGCCCTGCGTTTTGACTAAGTGTCGCGATCACGCTATCGTCAGCGTAAATTCGTTCACTTCCCCCAATAACTTCTGATGAGAATTCTTGGGCGCCGTAAAGACGTGTGGGCGAACCGTATGTGTCCACGCCTTCACTGGTGGTAATTTTTGAGTAATAAACATTCGTTAAACCGAATGATACTTTGTTTGCCATAGTTTAATAACCTCCTTTAGTTATGATTTCTACTTGGTAAACCCTATTTAATGAATAGTCATCGTTGCGATAACTACTAATCATTTGATGTGGTAATTCCTTTTCGTTTAGTCTTTGCTCTAAACGGTGTGCAAGTCCTTCACTTCTTTGGCTGGTGACAAGCGTTATGTGGTAAGTAACTCGGTATAAAGAAACCATGTTGTCCGCTGCGATAGGTCGTTTACTAACAACACTCCAAACAATGAACGGCATTTGATTATTGAGATTTACATTGTCTTCAATATTGTCTAAATAAAAGACGTTTCCCGTTACTTGTTTAAGTGCTCGATAAATTGGATCATTACGCAGTGCCATCTTTAATTATCTTTTTCAAATCCTCTAACATTTTTGGTGTAAATATTTCATAGCTTGGAATAAGAAAGGGACGACCTTTAACAAACTTACCACTTGTGTGTTTAAACCCTAATTCAATTAAGTGAACAAGCCTTCCTTTTGTTTGCGATGAGATGTAAGTTATATCGCCTATCTTTGTTTTGACAAATGAGTCCGCTAGATGTTTATTGCCCCTACTACTTCGGGGTGCATTTTTCTTGATGTAATCAAGAATTTCGTCAGCAGTAACATCGATTCGTTTTTCGATTTGGGCGACAACTTCTTTCCCATAACGTTGCACTAGGTTATTAATTTCATCAGCGACATTATCCATTAATGAATTTGTCCTCTCGTAACGGAGTGGCAGATAAGTATATTTCAACGTATTGTCCAAGGTCGTAAGTGCGTTCGACTTTGTAATAACGTTCGCCGATCTTAACCATCTTCTCGCCACTATAGATGAAGGAAACGATAAGTATTTTCCGTTCAATGTTTAACTTTGTTTGAATGTTCGATTCAAATTCCTTTGTGGTAAGACTTCTTTCAATACCGATTACTTCTTTTTTGTTCCTAACAACATATAGTTCCCGAACTTTTTCAATCTTTAACAGCGTGATTCTAATGTTTGCCATCTTATTCACCTTTCGAGATTGCTAGTTGGTTGAGAATTGTATAGAAACTACCTGGGAGTTCCCTAACGCTGCCATCTGTTTTAAACCCGAAAAAGGTTTTTGTGTAGATTAGGACTAGTGTTAAGACAATTTCTGAAGTTTCAATGGTATCTTGACTTACTCCTGTTGAGGAGATTAACTCTTTACAAGCATTTATAAGGATATTAATCTCCCCATCAGCGAATGATTCTGATTCAGGAATAAGTAGACTCCGTTTAACCTTCGTTAAAAGTGAGTCGTTTGACATCTTGGTTATTCTTCTTCAGTTTCGGTTGGAGTGCCTTTGACGACTCTAACGAATCCTTGGTAGCCAACGACGTTACCACCAACGAAGACACTTGCTTTATAAGAAATGATTCCTTGTTTAAACTTGTAATCATTTGATTTAGCAATTTCGACTGGTGAGAACACTGCGACTTCGTAGTTCTTAAGTGAACCATAAGCCATTACATATGTACCAACGGTCGTTTGACTATTTGAAATAGCACCCGTGTTCGAGTTAATGATGTAAGGAATACCATCAATCGTGCGGTTCACATAATCAATCGTGTGAACTTTACGACCTTCTTTTGTGCGCAATCCTGCAAATGCACGTAAGTCGATTTTGTTGAGGATTAAAACAGCGCCACCTTCAACGTCTTCACTTCCACCGTAGGCGAAAATGATATCGTCTAATGTGTTTTCGTTAATTTCAGCGATAACTAAGTCATCAGCATCATCTAACGCAACTGCTTTATCCGAGAAAAGTCCTGTAAAGTTATTTGCCGTTCCAGCACCTTTAAGGATTTCATAACTAAGTTTTTTCTTTAAACTTGTTTTGATTGTTTTAATAACTTCTGCCTGATAATCAATACTTGGTAGTTTTTCAAGTTCTTCCGTGATTTCAGCGTAGGCAGTTACTTTACACTTGGTGATTGTAACGTAGCCAAATTCTGGTTCGACTTCGCTATAATCGGCACCTTCATTCGTTAAGCCAGCCGTGGCCGCTTCTTTAACAAATGTTTTCTGATAAGTTTCCCCACCGTTAAGGTTTACAAGGTTAATGTTGTCCACAAGTGAACTTACTTCACTAAATGGATACGGGTTGATTGTTGGTGCAACGTGATTGGTTAGTAAGATTTCGTCTTGTGAAACTTGGACGGCACGTTTTTCCTTGAGGTCAACACCACGTTTTTCAAGGGTCGTAGCATCCATGCCACTTTTTTCTTCTAACGGTACGTTACTTGGGACAAACTTTGACGCTAAAAGAAGTTTCTTGTCAATGACATTTCGTTCTTTTAAAAGTTCGTCAAGCTCTGCTTCGAGAGCTTCTAACGTTTCGAGCTCTGCATCTTCAGATTCACGTTTGATCGCTTTGATGCGAAGTTCGATTTCGTTTTTTCTAACATTTAAGTTCATGTTAAAACGTTTCTCCTTTGATTTTTATTTTTGTTCTTATGATTCGCTTTTGTTTTTCAAGTTCGAGATTATCCAATCTTCTTGTTTCGTCATCCAACAATTCAAGACTCCTTGCATAAACACTTGTTCCCTCATAAGCAGGAACATCAACTATTGATACGTCAAACAACCGTTCAATCTCCGTGATGGTTCGTTTCGGTATCGTCCCTGTCCTATCCCAGGACTGACTTTTAACCGTGAATGCAAAGCTCATCTTATCCAAGAGTCCGTTTTGCACCATCTTGTAAATATCTCGGTTGGACTGTGTATCCAATAATTCTGCTTTAATTCTTAAGCCCACTTCGTCAACCGTTAATTCAAGCGACTTGTTTCGTGTCCGGGCAAGAACAAGAAAGTTATCTTGATGGTTGTACTTAAGTGGAACGTCTTTCATGTTTGCACTGCCTAGTGCTTGTGGGTCGATGATTTCTCTAAACCCATAATCTTCGCTACCAATTAATGTTTCTTCGTTGAACTTAATTGCATAGCCTTCAATAATCATTTTTTCTTCGCTAACTGCTCTTATTTCGGCAATTCGTGTTTCTTTACTCATTTTCTTCATCCTTTCCTATTTGATACTCGTCAGCGTATTTTGCGTTTACAAAGTTAAGACTTTGAATACGTTTGTTACCATCTTCGATTGGGGGATAACCTAACACTCCCCTTGATTCGTTAATTGTGAATATCCCTAATCCCATTAGTTTCTCAATCGCAGTAATCTTGCTTGTCCATGAAGCATAATTAAGACGCTCACCGTAGAACATTACTTGTTGGCCGTCTAATAGTTCCTTTTTGTTAAGTAACGCCTTGGTGAATGCGTTTGAAAGAAAGATGGTTAATGGTTCAAGGGTATTCTCATAGAAAGAGTTATATTCGTTTTCATCGTATTCGGAGTTTAGAATCGCTTCACTTACTCCAAAGTAATTAAGGATCTTGCTTTGCACGAAGTTTAATGTATCCATATCGACAAGTTTTGGATCAGTCGATAAGGGCACGTAATCGGACTTTAAGTCAATCGGGATAATACTTGAGCTATTCTTTGTACTATTACTTTTTAGCCCTTCATCAAAGAGTTCCTTTTGTTTCTGCTTATCTTTTTCCGAGAGCATTGCATTCATCTTGAGTAAGCCCCGAATCTGGAAACTTGATTGGAGTGCGTTTTCTAAGCCTGTTATAAGGTTCTCATTGGTATTGATGCTTTTCAGCAATTGTCGATGATTCGAAATTGCCCCATCGCCCCCAAAAAGTTCATGCTTTTTATATAACCTTTTCAAATGGATCATTGTTTCGTAGGGTAATGTGTAACTAACTCCTTCACCAAACTCCATTTCCAGGAAGATTGATTCGTTTAAGTCTTGCTTTATTTCTACTTTGGTAGGATTTAACGGGTATAAACCAGTTAATTTACCGTCTTTGTCATATGACAAATAAATAAAACAGTTGTTATTTAGCAAGAGCAAGCTGATAACTTTATAAATAAACTCAGGAGTTGTCATGAATTCGTTCGGGTAATGGGTAAGACGGAAGTTAATCTCATCGTCAATTACTTCAACAGACCCATCACTTGCGTGTTTAATATGTTTCGGTTTGAGTTTTGAGATATGCGTTGCGACCCGGTCAATACAAATTTCAACAAGGTCACTATCTTCTATCCGTGTAGCATTCGCACCAGTGAATGTAAGGTTAGACGTAAAAAGATTAAACTGTGACGTTTGTTTTGGTGTTTTCTTGCTTTTGAAAATATCAAATAATCTCATCGGTTCATTCCTTCGTATTCTTGTTTGTAACGGTTAAGTACGGCATAAGCAATAATAAGAGCGACCGCACCATCAATGCGTTTAAATTTAGATCCAAGCTTTGATGGTTGGATGTTGCCATTAACATCAACCTTTGCTTGGGTGTTTGCAAGGTTCCACTTCATCATCGGGTGGTTATTGTAATTAATGAGTTTACTCTTAAGGTCTGCTTCTAATTGTTTCATCGGTTCTGAAAGAGAAAAGACGCCTTGTCTTACTTTTTCTAATGTGAAGCCGGCCTCTTCCATTTCTTTCAACCAATAAAGTGAGTTCCACGGATCATAGCCAACCCAGAGCGGACGGATGCCATGTTCTCGCACCATTCTTATAAACCACTGCGTGACATGACTAAAGTCGTTTTGACTACCATTAGATAAAGTAATTAGTCCTTTTGCTAACCAAATATCATACGGAGCATTATCTTCTTCTTTTCGTTTCTCAAGAACGTCTGACGGCATAAAGTATTGCGTTAAGACGTATTTCTTTCCGTCTTTTACAATGAGTAAAATCGCTACTGTTAAGTCGGTTGTGTTCGATAAGTCCACTCCACCAATTGCGTAGTTATCAGCGACTTCACTTATCGTGAATGTGTCGGTGATATTTAAATCACTAAACTCTAACCACGCTCCTTGATCCGTTTGTTTAATATTGAAGTCTTTACAAAGCATCGTCACTTTCATTGCGTGATCGTGCTTTGATTTATTCATCATGTCTTCAAGATAGCTGACAAGCTTTACTGTGCCTAAACTTGGGTTCGATTTCTGCCATGTTCTTTTATCTTCATAAATCTCTTCTACGCTATCTTGGGTGTATAACCACGGCAAAATGTGTTCATCTTCAATTTCACCACTTATAAGTTTCCGTACATATGCGAGTTTTGAATCAAGAAATCCACCAGTCACAACGCCTTCGGTTGTAATAATGAAGATTAAGGGTTCAAGTTTGGTTGATTGACTTTGTTTGATTGCATCGTAAACTTTCGAATCAGTCATTTCGTGGACTTCATCAATACAACCTACTTCAATATTGAAACCATCTTTGTTTCTACTTTGTGCCGAAAGTTTTCTAATCTTGTTCTTGGTACGTGGTGAATAAATATAGAAAATGTTCTTGCGTGAGTACTTCTCATTTCGGAGTACCTTTGAACCTTCTCGCATATTATTGATTTCTTCAAAAAGGATTGATGCTTGGTCATTCGTGTTTGAAGCGCAAATGATATCTGTGCCACCACTAGAAAGAAAAAACTCGGCAAGGTCGATGCCAGCGATAAAGGTTGTTTTCCCGTTTTTTCGGGCGACGAGTAAAATTACTTCGTTAAATCTGCGAAGTCCAGTTTCCTTGTATTTGAACCCATACGCAGTTTGGAGTAACGCTTTTTCCCATAATTCCAAGATAAATGGTTGGCCGTTAAAGGGTGACTTTGTATGTTTGCAAAATGTTTCGATAAACTTGATTCTTGCTAAACCAGGTTTAGGGTCAAAAATAAATTTAGGGTTTCCTAATTCTTTTATCAAAAAATCAAGTTGGCTCTTTAGTTCTTTACCAACTAGGATGTTCCCTTTTTCGATTTCTTGATAATATTCAATTAGAAAATTCTCTGCCATTTATAACCCCTTTAGGAATTCTTCTAATTCATCAACTCCGTCATCATCTCGTTTTCCGATAATCGAATGGATGTTTTTCATTAAGGACGCAAAAGTCAAAACGGTGCGATTGTAATATTTACTAGCTTCGCTTTGTTTTTGGCGACCATTCTTGTTTATCTGAATTGCCCCATATGACTCGATTTGCTCTTTGAGCAACTCCAGTTCCACAATTAAAAAAGCAGCCTGTTTGGCTAGTTCATCCACTAAGCATTGCTTACTTGGTTCAAGTTTTTCGATGCCTAACGAAGTGTGGAGTTTTGCATATGCATCATTAACGCACTTTATTTTACTCATCATCCACCCCTTCTGGTTCTTCAAAGATGCTTTCGGGACATAGGAGAACGTCACCAACTAAAGAGATGTTTGTGTATTTTCGAAATATGCTATTTAGTCTTAAATTAAGGATCATCCCTTCTTCGTTACAAACAACGAGATGGTTGTTAACACGGTGGGGATATAACTCGATCAAACCACCGACAAGACTTTGGAGTTCCTTGAGTGTGAAATATTCGTCTTTTGGTTTCACACTCATTACTGTTCCGTCTTGCGTAAAAAGGATTGCCGTTTTCGGATCACTGATGCTTTCGTATATTCGCATTGGAATGACTAATGACTTATTACAGTCATCACAACATTTAGAACCAAGAAAGGGTGATGGGTTATTCCCGTATTCACTGAACTTTCTGTTACATATTGAACAACGTTTATATTCACCCATTAGACTCACCCATTTCTTTTAATTTTTCTTCGTAATCAAATTGACTTTGTGTGACTTCACTAAAGGTGATATTCACAATTGCTGGTTCACCTTTTTTGTTAGTGGAATTTACTTCTTTAATCACTTCACTAAGTTCATGCAAATCTGCGACTCTTCCACTACGAGTTTTTGTGTCACTTCCTTGATGAACGGTAATGGTGTAATTCAGTGCCATCTTATGCCCCCAGTGGATAGTATTTTGTTGGGAAATAGTTATCACGAATTTCGTATTTGCTAACTGCCTTGACACCTAATTCTGCGAGTTGGTTTCTCGTTAGTTCGGAATCGATTTCATTACGAACGAGATTGATGTCTTCTGCAAATCCGAGATCATAGATTCTTCCGTCATCTGCGTGTGCTACGAGTACATAAATTTTTGTAATCATTTTCTTCACCTTTTATATACCTTTGGTATATACTTCCTTTCTCTAAACAAACAATACCGCTTAAAAGAAATAAGTCTACCAATTAGTGAAAGAAAGAAACTGTTAATTTTTCACTCGTTACCAATCTGCGGAGAAACCTACTTGAAGAGGATTTGGAGTCCTCAACAGAGGTAGGGATGGGAGCTCAGTTAGATGTCTGTTTTATACCCGCCCTCTCTGGGAGAAAAGCTGGTTTCCGTTTCTTTGGCCTCAATTATAACTCCAGTAATTTGATTATACCGCCCACCACTTCGTGGTATGGGTTGGCTCAGAGCATACTCTTTTTTTAACGTTTTTATAGTTGCGGTATAGGGGGTGCAACTACTCAATGAAAAATATTAAAAAATGACCGACTTTTTCATCGATTTTTTAAAGGTTTTGCCAACTTTTAAATTTCAGTTTTTCAAAAAAATTGCCCCACGTATTTTAGAGGTGGGGCGTTCGGTGTGGATTTACTTTCGAATTTTTTCATAGTGGGGGGTTAAAGTTTTGTTAAGGAAATATTAATCATTTTAATTACTAAATCCTTAATTTTATTCCAATCAAACTCTAAGTTAATGTATTCATAAAACTTAGGTAAACCACTTAATAACCCTCTATCACCCTGACTTTCAATTCTTTCATCGTTATATTTAATTCCATAAAACGATTTGGAAATTATAAATTGAACAATTTTTTCAACATCTTCTCTTAAGGTGGATATATCATATAAATCTAAGAAGTTTGGATAAGGTAATTTATCTCCCCAGCCACTACCATACCTAGCGAAAGTTAAATGATTCATTCCTATTTCTTTATAATATTCACTGGTGCTGGTAAAGATAATGTAAGTAGATACTTTAAAGATGCTTGTGATGTGTTTATTAACGTTGAACAAATTCATAAGGCAAAATCACTACCATCTAAAGAGCTACCAGAACTTAAAAAGTTAGTTAAACTAATAAATGCAATAATAGATCAAAACAGCGAAGGTAATGAGTATGTTCCATTTTCTCGTGTAGTTGAACAGTTAAAACTTAAAGATAAACAGTTTAACCCAAAAAACTACGGAGCACCAAACAACAAAGTTCTTCCTTTCTTTCAAACTAAACTAAACAATCATTTTAGTTTAGTTCAAGAAAAAACAACTTGGAAGATCAAGAAAATACAACATTCAACTAACTCAAAGGACAACTACCAACAACAAGCCATAGATATATTAAATAATTACTATAAAAACAATAAACCAGCGGTAGTTCAAAAACTAAGAGATGAGCTTAAAAAAGGAATTAATAACTTTACCTTTAAGTTAATAGGTGAAAAACAAATGAAAACTTTTTTAAGTAATAATGGATATAAAGTATCAGGCAATACAATTAAACGAAAATAAGATGAAAAAAACACTAGATTTTTACAGTTATTAAAATCTAGTGTTTTTTATATTTATAATTAAATTGTTATTTTATATATTAAGTTTGGTCTTTAGTTAATTTTAAAAGATTTAATTCATTTGCTTTTTTGTTTAAAATGTTATTAATCATTAAAGTGAATGTTGTAAATGTTATTGTAACAGCTAGTATGTCTGCAATCATTTCAGAATAAAATACTCCTTCAACTCCCATAAATACTGGAAGTATATAGGCAAGAGGAATAAGAATTACAATTTTTCTTAGTATTGCCATTGTAAGTGAGACTATTGGCTGGTTTAGTGCCATGAAAGTTACTTGTACAGCAGACTGGATGCCCATAAATGATAAGCCTAAGAAAAATATACGCATTAACTTAGGTGTTAGTAGTAAAGTTTCTGGATCACGATTAAAAATCATAACAAGCAAGTTAGGACTAATTAAAATAAACAAATAAAATATTAAAGTATAGGTAAATGACAATATAATTAGTAGTTTATAGGACTCTTTAACTCTTTTATGATTACCACTACCATAGTTATAACTAAGTAGCGGGCTTGCTCCTTGAGTAAGCCCGTGTACAGGTAGAATCATAAATTGTAATATTGACATCATTATAGTCATAACATTCATATATATTATATAGTCACTGCCTGTTGTATATCTTGAGATTTGATTGTTAAAAACAATTTGAATTAATGCTTCAGTTGATTGCATAATAAATGGTGATATACCAAGCGCAACTATACTTAAGATTATTCTTCCGTCTAGCTTGAAGTTTTTAAAGCTAAAATGTAAAACTCTTTTTTTGTTAGCTAAAAAGATAATAATTAAAAGAGCTGATACACCTTGTGAGAAGATGGTTGCGATTGCTGCACCTTTTACACCAAGGCTAAAGCCAAATATTAAAATAGGATCTAATATAATATTTATGATTGCTCCTACTAATACAAAAATAGCAGCTTCTTTAGTGTTACCACTAGCACTAACATAAAAGTTTAGTCCAAGTGATAACATTACAAAAACAGTACCAATTGCATAAATGTTTAAATAATCAAGTCCGTAATGTAGAAGCTCTTCTTGCATCCCAAACAAATAAAGAAGAGGTTTATTAAAAACAAGCATTAAAACAGTTAAAACAACGCCGGTAATAACCAACATTATTAAACTATTCATCATAATATTATTAGCAGCCTTTTCATCGTTTTCACCAAGCTTAATTGCCGCTTTAGGTGAACCACCTAAACCAAAAAGTGCTGCAAAAGCACTTACAATTACAATAATGGGAAGTGTCACACCTACGCCAGCTAGCGCTTCACTACCTATAGTGGTCATGTTACCAATAAAGATTCTATCAACAATATTATATAAAACATTAATTAGTTGACTAAGAATTAATGGAAGTCCTAATATTAAAATGCTTTTTATAGGTTTTTCTTTAGTTAATAACTTTTCTCTTTTCATAAAATCACCAAAATAAATTATATCATAAAACTGTCTTCAGATGTAACATATCCATTGTTCAATGATTCTTCAGGATCTTTTTTACTATATTCTTCAATCTTTTCATCTGTTAAATTATTATTTTTACTTTGTGCTTCATTTTGATAGTCTAATTCAAACCCAAACACTTTAATTTGTTCTTCAAAGTAATTTTGATACTTACTTTCCAAAATGTTTGAATAGTCACTAGATCTTATTATGTTATTATTAAAATTCGATCTATTCTTCACATCAAATTCATGATTTAATATGGACCTAATAGAATTTTCTGCAAAATAAGTACTGACTCTATTCATTACGTCCACCGATAAATTTGTGAAACTAATATTGTAATTTGAGAAAGAACTTAAAATACTTAGTTTTTCTAATTCTTCTACGTAAGCAACCCCCAGAAGGTTTACAAGTTCATCAGACAAGTGCCTTATTCCTTTTTCCGACATTTGCTGAAACTCATTAAGTGTATCAAATGCAAACTCTAATCCAATTAAATTTCTTGTTATTAGTTCATAAAATATTTCGCTTAGACCTAATACTGAAGGATCTTTACGTTGATAATACATTAAATAATAATATGACAACGAATTAATATCTATTTTATTTGATTTATGGTTTGCTAACCTAATGTATCCAGTTATAATATCATTCATTCGGTATGAACCATCGAGAGCATATTTCTGAATAATTTCTTTTAAAGTTAATTTATTATAATCATTTTCTATTGATGAGATACCCAACTGCTTAATAATGTTTACAGCTTCATATAAACTTCCATAAGCAGTTGAAGTGTTTTGCCAACCTATACTCTTTAGATATTTATTTAATTTATACCTGGAAATTTGATACTCTTTATTTAAATATAATTCTATTATTTCTTTTAGACCATCTTCGTTATGATCAAAAATATAACTTGACACCAATAAAGACTCTAAATAATTCCTTGCGTAAAACGGCTGACTATTTTTCACTTTATTCTTAAAATATTGATATTTATCAGTTTCAAAATTTTTAAAGAAATAAATTTCGTTTTCTATTTGTCCTTTTATGGAATCCTCAATATTGTCTTTTCCATAACCCTTATTAGTTTCTAGTTTTATTAACCCATTAATGCCATTGCCAGAAAAGTAATTAAACGCATAATAAATTGATTCACTACTAAAAATATGCTCATACCAATTCATATTGTTATTCTTAAAATATATATATATTTGATACATCAATCCATATGATTGTTCGAAATTATCACGCATTAGTAAAATCAAAATCATTGAGAATTCATATGCTTTTTCAGGTGAAAGTAATCTAATATCATCTTTTGAGTAGATTTTTCTCAATGAATGATAAAAGTTTTTAATTGACTCAAAGTCAATAATATTATTTTTTAGATTTATAAAAACATTGAAATCACTATACATATGTAGTATTTCCGATAAAAACTCGCTACCTAAATTATAGGAAAGAATCCTTGACATAAATCTAGGGCTATGTGTCTTTAAAGAATCCTTTATAAATGAAAGCAATCCTTCTTCCAATTCCTTATTTGATTCTATTTGGTTACTAATAAAATTATTAAAACTATCATGAAAAAGAGAAACTCTGTTATTTTGTATTTCAAATAAAAATGGAAATGTTTGTATAAACTCTAACATTTCTTTATATGATTTTTTTAAAATTTTACTTAGTTCATCTTTAGTATGAAATGTGGACGAAAATATAAAGATACTTAATTTATTTTTAAAAACAACATTTTTTAATATCGTTTTATAATACTCATCAATATTGTCTATTGCCTTTTCATAGTCAAGGTTGCCATTATTTAAATATTCTGAAGCTAAATAACTGGTAATAATTGGATATCCTTTAGAAATTTTATATATTTTTGTTGCTATAGAATAATCATCAACTTCACGATATTTAAGGTATTCTCTTGTTTCATCAAAAGTCCAATCATCTAATTTAAACATTGGATAATTTAATTCTTTTTCTAAAGGTCTTGATAACACAATCAATCTGCCCTTTTTTGTTTTTGAAACTTTTTCAATAAATTCTAAGTATTTATCTAGTTCTCCCTTTGCATAATTTGACACATGATCTAATCCATCAATATAAAAAGGTTCACCTAAATTATTAATTTTGTCAATAATATCATTTTCATCTCTTAATCTTCCAGAACCAAACATTTTTAATGATAGTTGTTCTAAAAATATTTTAAAACTTAATCTTTCACTTTTGAGAGGATCTTGATTACTAATCCAAAAACGATATAGTCTATTTTGTGGAACATTAAGTTCATCAACCAAGTGGCTTTTTCCGACCCCTGGTTTTCCGAAAACAAATAGTATTCTCTCTTTTTGTAATTTAATATCTCTAATTTTAAATGTTTGTTCTAACAAGTTTGTCGGTATGAAATTTATATCTGGTAGGTCCTCTTTTGAAATTTTACAATTTTGGTAATTAGTAAAACTTCTCGATGTTAATAAAGTTAGTTGATTAATTCTTGAGTATGAAAATTGATTATAAATATAATCAATGATATCTTCAATTTTTAATTGCACAACTACTAAATTAAATAAATCATTGTAATAATAAGCAAATCCATTTTCTCTATGGTTCGGGTTTAAATTATGATCATTTTTTGTTATTATGATATTTAGACCATTTTTGTTTAGTTTCAGTTCCTTCTTATTAAGGGAAACTTTTTCTTCATTAAAAGTAAATAAATTATTAACAGTATTTTTAACTTGAATATAAAGATTATTTGTATGGTCATTTCTCAATACAAATATATCATCAAAACTTTCTCCTTCTATACCGATTTCTGCTCTAACTTCTTCAATTTGATAGACCTCTTCTTCTAATAAGAAAACAAAGAATGTTGCTACTAAATTTTGATAATTATAACCTATAAAAGCTGATTTTGCAGGGTTTGGCATTTATAACACCACCATTCTGATTTGTGTTTATTATAACAAAAAAGACCCTATATTTCTATAAGATCTCCGTTTTCATCAAACATATATTCATCTTTTTTACCGTGTGTTTCTTTATTATGACACTTTCTACATAAGCACTCAAGGTTATCTAAATCAAGTGATACCTTAAGGTCTTTAACATTATGTTCTGTTAATGTTATTTTATGATGCACATCTTCGGCCAAACCACCACATCTATTACACTTATAATTTTCAGTCATCATCTTGTACTTTCGTTGCTTTTGCCAAACTGATGATGAGTAAAATTTCTTAATAGTCATTTGCTAATCTATTTAGTATTTCTACCTTATCTAATCTTTCCCAAGGTAGGGTATCAATATGAATTCCTACGTGACCATATGAAGATAATTTATATAAATCAGTATAATTGATTTCTTCAGTTATTCTTCTTGGTTCAAAGTTAAACACTTCATGAATGATTTCAAGTA
>WPCG01137801.1_pt1 | contig 26423 bp, 24 predicted proteins | sample 5403311 | NCBI WGS metagenome assembly WPCG01 (sample SAMN12869467, study PRJNA574797) | sludge metagenome | isolation source: wastewater treatment of Control | place: China:Beijing | collected 2019-05-17 | reverse complement strand
CGGCGGAGGCGGGGCTCCAGTAGCCGGTGCGCCAGCACAGGCCGGTACCGCTGCGGGCGACGACGTTGCGGGCGTCGATGACGTAAGGGATCACGCCGGTGCCGTCGACCTTGACATCCTGGGCGAAGGCGGCGGGAGCGGCCAGGCCGAGCGCGGCAACGGCGGCCAGCATCAGCGTCTTGGTTTGTTTGATCATGTTATTCCTCGTCGTGGTCAGGGTGTTGTAGGCCGGGCCGGCAGCAAACGTGTGCGGTCCCGGTGTTGCGCAAAAGACGTCGATACAACAATGTTGGATGCAACGTATCTGATTCAATTTACAAGTTTAGTTTGCCACACTGCAGCAAGGCGGAGCAATTCGTTGTCGTGCCCGTGCAACAAGGGTTTACCTTTATCGAGCACGCACCTGCCTCCGACCCACACGTGGGAAACATGTTCCCTGCCCACAGCATAGACCAGATGGGAGACGGGGTCGAAACAGGGTTGAGTTTCGAGCGTGGCAAGGTTCACCGCACACAGGTCGGCAAGCTTGCCGGCGCCGATCGAACCGATGCGCTCACCCAGCCCGAGGGCGCGGGCGCCGTCGAGGGTTGCCATGCGCAATGCAACGTGGGCGGGCACCGCAGTGGCGTCGCCGCTGGCGACCTTGGCGAGGAGGGCGGCCTGGCGCATCTCGGCGAACATGTCGAGGCGGTTGTTGCTGGCCGCGCCGTCGGTCCCGAGGCCGGTGTTGATGCCGGCGGCGAGCAGGCGTTCGACCGGTGCGATGCCGCTGGCCAGCTTCATGTTGGAGGTCGGGCAGTGGGCGACGCTGCAGCCGTGGCGGGCGAGGAGGTCGATGTCGGTGGCGTCCGCATGGACGGCATGCACGGCGATGAAGCCGGGGCCGAGCAGGCCGAGGCGCTGCAGGCGCAGGAGGGGGCGCACGCCATGGCGGGCGAGTGCGTCGCTGATCTCGCCGGCCGTCTCGTGTACATGCATGTGCACCGGGACGTCGATTTCGTCAGCCAGGGCGGCGATGCGCGCAAGGGCGTCGTCGGAGACGGTGTAGGGGGCGTGGGGGGCGAGGGTGAAGCCGATGCGCGGGTGGTCGCGCCAGCGGTCGCGCACCGCCAGTCCCTTGCGCAGATAGTCGTCGGCGTCGTGGGCGTAGGGGGTGGGGAAGTCGAGCACCACCATGCCCAGCATGGCCCGCATGCCGGCCTGATCGTAGGCGTCGGCGGCGGCCTCGGGGTGGAAGTACATGTCGTTGCAGGTGGTGATGCCGCCGCGCAGCATCTCGGTGGCGGCGAGCAGGGTGCCGTCGCGCACGAAGGCGGCGCTGACGTGGCGGCTTTCTGCCGGCCAGACGGCTTCCTGCAGCCAGCGCATCAGGGGCAGGTCGTCGGCGATGCCGCGCATCAGCGTCATCGCCGCATGGGTGTGCAGATTGACCAGGCCGGGAATCAGCGCATGCCCGGGGAGCTCCACTGCAGGGACGTTGGGGTAGCGTCGGCGTGCATCGTCCTGCGGCAGCACGGCGGCGATGCGTTCGCCGCAGAGGGCCACGGTGTGGCGTTCGAGGGTGAGCCCGGCGGGCTCCACGGGAATCACCCAGCGGGCATGAATCAGCAGGTCGACGGCATCGCTCACGTATCGGGCTCCGGACAGTCCAAGGCCGCCCCGGAGTGCGGCCGTGATGGCGTGCCGTCGATTTAAGCACATTCGTCCGGGGGCGCCAAACGGCGCCGCGGCGCGCTGCGGCAGCAGGTGCGGGCGCGGAAGGAAGGCGTCGGCGTGGTAATATTCCACGCTTTTGATGATGCGGATAATTCCGCCGCCGGGACATGACCCAGTTCGCCAAGGAAACACTGCCGATCAGCCTTGAGGAGGAGATGCGCCACTCCTACCTCGACTACGCGATGAGCGTGATTGTGGGGCGGGCGTTGCCCGATGCACGCGATGGCCTGAAGCCGGTGCACAGGCGCGTGCTGTTCGCCATGCACGAACTGTCCAACGACTGGAATCGCGCCTACAAGAAGTCGGCGCGTATCGTCGGCGATGTGATCGGTAAGTACCACCCGCACGGCGACTCGGCGGTGTACGACACCATCGTGCGCATGGCGCAGGACTTTTCGCTGCGCTACATGCTGGTCGACGGCCAGGGCAACTTCGGCTCGGTCGACGGCGACAACGCCGCGGCGATGCGTTACACCGAAATCCGCATGGCGCGCATCGGCCACGAACTGCTCGCCGACATCGACAAGGAAACGGTGGACTTCGGGCCGAACTACGACGGCTCGGAGAAGGAGCCGCTGATCCTGCCGGCGAAGATCCCCAACCTGCTGATCAACGGTTCGTCGGGCATCGCGGTGGGCATGGCGACCAACATTCCGCCGCACAACCTCGGTGAGGTGGTCGATGCGTGCCTGAAGCTGCTGGAGGCGCCGGATACCGACATCGAGGAACTGATCGCCATCGTCAAGGCGCCGGACTTCCCCACCGCGGCGCTGATCTACGGCCTCCACGGCGTGCATGAAGGCTACCGCACCGGGCGCGGGCGGGTGATCATGCGCGCGCGCACCCACTTCGAGGACATCGGCAAGGGCGACCGCCAGGCCATCATCGTCGACGAGCTGCCCTACCAGGTAAACAAGCGCACCCTGCTGGAGCGCATCGCCGAGCTGGTCAACGACAAGAAGGTCGAGGGCATCAGCGAGATCCGCGACGAGTCCGACAAGTCCGGCATGCGCGTGGTGATCGAACTGAAGCGCGGCGAGATGCCCGAGGTGGTGCTCAACAACCTGTTCAAGCACACCCAGCTGCAGGACACCTTCGGCATGAACATGGTGGCCCTGGTCGATGGCCGCCCGCGCCTGCTCAACCTCAAGCAGATGCTGGTGTGCTTCCTGGAGCACCGCCGCGAGGTCATCACCCGCCGCACCGTGTTCGAACTGCGCAAGGCGCGCGACCGCGGCCACGTGCTGGAAGGCCTGGCGGTGGCGCTGTCCAACGTGGACGAAATCATCGCCCTGATCAAGGCCGCGCCCACCCCGGCCGATGCCAAGCGCGAACTGCTGGCGCGCACCTGGCGCAGCGCGCTGGTGGAAGAGATGCTGTCGCGCGCGGCGGCCGATTCCTACCGGCCGGAAGGGCTGCTGCCGGAGTTCGGCCTGTCGGCGCAGGGCTACCGCCTGTCCGAAGTGCAGGCCCAGGCCATCCTCGAACTGCGTCTGCAGCGCCTCACCGGCCTGGAGCAGGACAAGATCGTCGGCGAGTACCGCGAGGTGATGGACATCATCACCGATCTCCTCGACATCCTCGCCCGCCCCGAGCGCATCACCGCGATCATCGTCGAGGAGCTCGCCGCGATCCGCAACCAGTTCGGCGACCCGCGGCGTTCCGAGATCGTCATGAGCACCGCCGAGATCAACATCGAGGACCTGATCACCCCGGAAGACATGGTGGTCACGCTCTCGCACGGCGGCTACTTCAAGCGCCAGCCGCTTGCCGACTACCGCGCGCAGCGCCGCGGCGGGCGCGGCAAGCAGGCCACCTCGATGAAGGACGAAGACTTCATCGACCGCCTCTTCGTCGCCAACACCCACGACTACGTGCTGTGCTTCTCCAGCCGCGGGCGGGTGTACTGGCTCAAGGTGTATGAGGTGCCGGAAGGTACGCGCAACTCGCGCGGCAAGCCCATCGTCAACCTCTTCCCGCTCATCGAGGGCGAAAAGATCACCGCGGTGCTGCCGGTCAAGGAATTCGACGACGGCCACTTCGTGTTCATGGCCACCTCCGAGGGTACGGTCAAGAAGACCGCGCTGTCGGCCTTTGCCAACCCGCGCAAGGCCGGCATCATCGCCGCCAGCCTGGACGACGGCGACCGCCTGATCGGCGTCGCGATCACCGACGGTGAGTGCGACGTGATGCTGTTCTCCGACGCCGGCAAGGCGGTGCGCTTCGCCGAGGGCGATGTGCGTCCGATGGGCCGCGAGGCGCGCGGCGTGCGCGGCATGACCCTGGAAGACGGTCAGCAGGTGATCGCCATGCTGGTGGCCAAGGGCGAGGAGCAGTCGGTGCTCACCGCCACCGAGAACGGCTATGGCAAGCGCACCCCGGTGGGTGAGTACACCCGCCACGGGCGTGGCACCAAGGGCATGATTGCCATCCAGACCTCGGACCGCAACGGCAAGCTGGTGGCGGCCGTGCTGGTCGAGCCGGCCGACGAGGTGATGCTCATTTCCACCGGCGGCGTGCTGATCCGCACCAAGGTGCGCGACATCCGCGAACTGGGCCGCGCCACCCAGGGGGTGACGCTGATCAACCTGGATGAAGGCACCTTCCTCGCCGGCCTGGAGAAGGTGGCCGAGTCCGAGGACGATGGACTCGATGCCGTGGCCGATGAAGACGGCGGTGTCAGCGGCGAGGGCGAGGGCGAAGCATGAGCCGGGTATGGAACTTCAGCGCCGGTCCGGCGGCGCTGCCCGAAGAGGTGCTGCGTCAGGCTGCGGAGGAGATGCTCGACTGGCACGGTGCCGGCATGGGCGTGATGGAGATGAGCCATCGCGGCAAGGAGTTCGTCGCCATTGCCGAAGCTGCTGAAGCCGACCTGCGCGAACTGCTCGCGGTGCCGGCCAACTACCGCATCCTTTTCATGCAGGGCGGGGCCATTGCCGAGAACGCCATCATCCCGATGAATCTCCTCGGCGACAAGGGTGTGGCCGACTACGTGCTGACCGGCAGCTGGTCGGTGAAGTCGTACAAGGAGGCACGCAAGTACGGCCAGATGAACGTTGCCGCGAGTGCCGAGGCCACCGGCTTCACCGCAGTGCCGGCGATGTGCGACTGGCAGCTGTCGGCCGACCCCGCCTACGTGTTCACCTGCACCAACGAGACCATCGGCGGCGTGGAGTACCCCTTCGAGCCCGATCTGGCGCAGATCGGCCGTGGCGAAGTGCCGGTGGTTGCCGACATGTCCTCGCACATCCTCTCGCGCGTCATCGACGTCTCCAAGTACGGTCTGATCTTCGGTGGCGCGCAGAAGAACATCGGCCCTGCGGGGCTCACCATCGTCATCGTGCGCGAGGACCTCCTCGGCCGCGCCATGGCGCTGTGCCCGTCGGCCTTTGACTACAGGACAGTGGCCGAGGCCGGCTCGATGTACAACACCCCGCCCACCTACGCGATCTACATCGCCGGGCTGGTGTTCCAGTGGCTCAAGCGCCAGGGCGGCGTGGCGGCGATGGAGGCGCGCAATGTCGCCAAGGCGCGCCTGCTCTACGATTACCTGGACGGCTCCGGTTTCTACGAGAGTCGTGTCGATCCGGCCTGCCGCTCGCGCATGAACGTGCCTTTCTTCCTCAAGGACGAGTCCCTCAACGACGCCTTCCTGAGTGGGGCGAAAGAGGCCGGACTGGTGCAGCTGAAGGGGCATAAGTCGGTCGGCGGCATGCGCGCGTCGATCTACAACGCGATGCCGATCGAGGGTGTGGCCGCCCTGGTCGATTACATGAAGGCCTTTGCCGCACGCCACGGCTGAATACCGGCGAGCAACACTGAGACGAGCGGAAGATGAGCGACGAACTGCTGAACCTGCGCAACCAGATCGACAGCCTCGACGAGGAGATCCTCGCCCGCCTCGCGCAACGCGCGCAGTGCGCGCAGCGTATCGGGGTGATCAAGCAAGGCAACCTCTATCGTCCGGAGCGCGAGGCCCAGGTGCTGCGCCGCCTGGCCGATGCCAACCCCGGGCCGCTGCCCGACGAAGCGGTGCAGAAGGTCTTCCGCGAGATCATGTCTGCCTGTCTGGCGCTCGAACAGCCGCTCAAGGTGGCCTACCTGGGGCCGGCGGGCACCTTTTCGGAGAGCGCCGCGCGCAAGCACTTCGGCAGCGCGCCCAATTTCGTGCCGACGGCCTCCATCGACGAGGTCTTCCGCGCCGTCGAGGCCGGCAATGCCGATTACGGCGTGGTGCCGGTGGAGAATTCCACCGAGGGCGCGGTGGGCGGCACACTCGACCTGCTGCTCGCCAATCCGCTGAAGATCTGCGGCGAGGTCAAACTGCGCATCCACCAGCATCTGCTCTCGCGCGCCGAAGGCATCGGTGCTGCCAAGCGCCTGTATTCCCATGCCCAGTCGTTGGCACAGTGTCACGAGTGGCTCAACCGCAACCTCGCCAGCCTGCCGCGCGTGCCGGTGGCCAGCAATGCCGAGGCGGCGCGTCTGGCGGCGGAGGATCCGGAGTCCTGCGCCATCGCCGGCGAGGCCGCTGCCGAGCTGTACGGGCTCAATCGTCTGGCCTCGAACATCGAGGACGATCCCAACAACAGCACGCGCTTCCTGGTCATCGCCCATCACGATGCCGGGCCGTCGGGGCAGGACAAGACCTCCATCGTCTTTTCCGCGCCCAACCGCCCGGGCGCCATGCACAACCTGCTCGAACCTCTCGCGCGCCATGGCGTCGACATGACCAAGCTGCAGTCGCGCCCGGCGCGCGGTGGTCTGTGGGAGTATGTTTTCTACGTCGACTTCAAGGGCCATCAGCAGGATGCCCAGGTTGCCGGTGCGCTCGCCGAGCTGAATCAGTGTGCGGCCTTCGTGAAGGTGCTGGGATCCTATCCGGTCGCCGCCATCTGAACGCCCCCGCGCCAGCGGACAACAGAAGAACAGGACAGGAGACGAATCATGAGCGTTGCCAGTCAGGCCCCTGATTACATCCGTGCCATCTCTCCCTACCAGCCCGGTAAGCCGATCACCGAGCTCGCCCGTGAGATGGCCATCCCCGAGGCCAGCATCGTCAAGCTCGCCTCCAACGAGAACCCGCTCGGCATGAGCCCGCTGGCACGCGATGCCGCCCTCGGCGCGCTGGGCAGCATCGAACGCTATCCCGATGGCAACGGCTTTGCGCTCAAGCAGGCGCTGAGCGCGCGCCTGGGTGTGAAGGCTGATCAGCTGGTGCTCGGCAACGGCTCCAACGACGTCCTCGAGCTGGTCGCCCGCGCCTTCCTCGCTCCCGGCCACTCGGCGGTCTTTTCGCGCTACGCCTTTGCCGTCTATCCGCTTGCCGTGAATGCAGTGGGCGCGCGCGGCATCGAGGTGCCGGCGCGCCGTTACGGTCACGATCTCGACGCCATGCTGGCGGCGATCCGTACCGACACCCGGGTGGTGTTCATCGCCAACCCCAACAACCCCACCGGTACTTTCCTTGGCGGCGATGAGCTGGAAGCATTCCTCACCCGCGTGCCGGCCGATGTGCTGGTGGTGCTCGACGAGGCCTACACCGAGTACCTCAATCCCGCACAGCGCTACGACAGCATCGCCTGGCTGGCGCGTTTCCCCAATCTGCTGGTGTCGCGCACCTTCTCCAAGGCCTACGGGCTCGCCGGCCTGCGCGTCGGTTACGGCATCGCCCACCCCGAGGTCGCCGACCTCATGAACCGTGTGCGCCAGCCCTTCAATGTCTCCAGCGTGGCGCTGGCGGCCGCTACCGCTGCACTCGGCGACGAGGAGTTCCTCGCCCAGAGCGCGCGCATCAATGAACGCGGCATGGCGCAGATCACCGAGGCGCTGGCCGAACTGGGGCTGGAGTGGATTCCTTCGGCGGGCAACTTCGTCATCTTCAAGGTCGGCGATTCCGCCACCATCAATGCCGCGCTGCTGCGCCAGGGCGTGATCGTGCGTCCGATCGGTGGCTATGGCATGCCCGAGTGGCTGCGCGTGTCGATCGGGCTGCCGGAGGAGAACAACCGCTTCATCGCTGCGCTGCGCCAGGCGCTGGCCTGAGGGCAGGGTGGAGGCGCGCATGAAGCCTTTCGGCAAGGTGGTGGTCTGCGGGGTCGGCCTGATCGGCGGCTCCTTCGCACTGGCGTTGCGCCAGGCCGGCATGGTCGGGCGCCTGGTCGGCGTCGGCCGTCGTCCGGCAAGCCTGGAGCGCGCCCGTGTGCTGGGGGTGATCGACGAGGCCTGCGATGACTGGGCGACGGCGCTGGCCGGCGCCGAGCTGGTCTTGCTGGCCATGCCGGTCGGGCAGATGGCAGCGGTGATGGCGGCGATGGCGCCACACCTGGAGCCCGGCACGGTGGTCACCGATGCCGGCAGCACCAAGCGCGACGTCATCGAAGCGGCCTACAGCCACCTTGATGCCCGCCTCACTCATGTGGTCCCCGCGCACCCCATCGCCGGTGCCGAGAGCAGCGGCGTGGATGCTGCCTTCCCGGCCCTGTACAGCGGCAAGAAGGTGGTGGTGACGCCCCTGCCGGAGAACGACGAAGGCGCGGTGCAGCGCGTGTGCGACGCCTGGGAGGCCTGCGGCGCGGTGATCCACCGCATGTCGCCGCGCGAGCACGACCGCGTCTTTGCCGCGGTCAGCCACCTGCCGCACCTGCTCGCCTTCGGACTCGTCCATGATCTTGCCGGGCGTGCCAATGCCGAGCAACTGTTCAGCTATGCGGCGAGCGGCTTCCGCGACTTCACCCGCATTGCCGGCAGTCATCCGGAGATGTGGCGCGACATCTGCATCGCCAACCGCCAGGCCCTGCTCGGCGAGCTCGATCAGTACCTTGCCGAGCTGGCCTATCTGCGTGCGTTGTTGCTGGCCGGCGACGGCACCCGCCTCGAACACCTGTTCGACGAGGCGCGCCGCGCGCGCAACGCCTGGGCCGAACAGCAGACCAACCCCGTCAGCGAGTAAAACCATGGAATTCATCGATCTTGCCCCGCTGCTGGGTGCCCGCGGGCGGGTGCGCCTGCCCGGCTCGAAGAGTATCTCCAACCGCGTGCTGCTGCTCGCCGCACTCGCCGAGGGTGATACCGAGATCCGCGACCTGCTTGCCTCCGATGACGTCGATCGCATGCTGGAGGCCTTGCGCACCCTTGGCGTGCGCTGGCAGCGCGGTACGGGTGACGACTACCTCGTGCAGGGTGTCGGCGGCGTCTTCCCGGTGAAGGCCGCGGAGCTCTTCCTCGGCAACGCCGGCACCGCCTTCCGTCCGCTCACCGCGGCGCTTGCACTGGCCGGCGGCGAGTACCGCCTGTCGGGCGTCGCGCGCATGCACGAGCGGCCGATCGGCGACCTGGTCGACGCCTTGCGTGAAGCCGGTGCGGCAATCGACTATCTCGGCAACGAGGGCTATCCGCCGCTCGCCATCCATGCGGCGAGCCTGCGCACGGGCGGCGCGCTGCGCGTGCGCGGCGACGTTTCCAGCCAGTTCCTCACCGCCCTGCTGATGGCCCTGCCGCTGACCGGCGCGGAGACGGTGGTCGAGGTGGTCGGCGAGCTGATCTCCAAGCCCTACATCGCCATCACCCTTGAGTTGATGGCGCGTTTCGGCGTCGAGGTGCGGCGCGAGGGCTGGCAGCGTTTCGTCGTCCCCGCGGGGGCGCGCTACCGCAGCCCGGGGACGGTATACGTCGAGGGCGACGCCTCGTCGGCGTCCTATTTTCTTGCCGCCGGGGCGATCGGCGGAGGTCCGCTGCGGGTGGAAGGTGTCGGGCGCGACAGCATTCAGGGCGACGTGCGCTTTGCCGAAGCCCTCGCCAGCATGGGCGCGCGCATCGACATGGGCGACAACTGGATCGAGGCGCGCGCACCGGCATCCGGGCGACTGCGTGCCTTTGACATGGATCTCAACCACATTCCCGATGCGGCGATGACCCTGGCGGTGGCCGCGCTGTTTGCCGACGGCCCGTGTACGCTGCGCAACATCGCCAGCTGGCGGGTCAAGGAAACCGACCGCATCGCCGCAATGGCCTGCGAACTGCGCAAGGTCGGGGCGACGGTCGAGGAGGGCGCCGACTATCTCGTCGTGACCCCGCCGGCCGCCCTGCAGGTGGCCGCCATCGATACCTACGACGACCACCGCATGGCGATGTGCTTCTCTCTGGTCAGTCTGGGCGGGCTGCGGGTGCGCATCAACGATCCGAAGTGCGTCAACAAGACCTTCCCGACCTACTTCGAGCGCTTCGCCGAGGTCGCGCGCACGGTACCGGTGATCGCCATCGATGGTCCGTCGGCTTCCGGCAAGGGCACGGTGGCGGCGCGGGTGGCGGCGGCGCTCGGCTGGCATTGCCTGGACAGCGGTTCGCTGTACCGCATCGTTGCGCTGGCCGGCATGCGTGCCGGTGTCGCGCTCGACGACGAGGACGCCCTGGCGGCGCTTGCCGCAGCGCTGCCGGCGAGCTTTGCCGACGGCCGGGTGTTGCTCGACGGCGTCGATGTCAGTGCCGAGATCCGCAGCGAGGCGTGTTCGGTGGGGGCCTCGAAGGTTGCCGTACTGCCCGCGGTGCGCGCCGCACTGCTCGATCGCCAGCGTGACTACCGCGCCGCGCCCGGGCTGGTGGCCGAGGGGCGCGACATCGGCTCGGTGATTTTCCCCGACGCCACGCTGAAGATCTTTCTCACCGCCTCTGCCGAGTCGCGCGCGCAGCGCCGCTATAAGCAGTTGATGGAAAAGGGAATGGCTGCTAACATGGAAAGTCTTCTGCAGGATCTGCAGGAGCGGGATGCGCGCGATGCCGCCCGCCCTGTGGCGCCGCTCAAGCAACTGCCGGACGCAGTGCTCCTCGATACCACCACCATGGACGTGGAGCAGGCAGTGAGCTTCGTGCTCGAACGCGTCCCCGCAGACCGGTAGCGCCGGCGCGGGGGCGTTGCGTCATTTGTCGTGGCGGCAACACGGGCAGGCGCCCGTGGCCGTATCTGTCCAACCAACAATCTGGCCGCTTCGCGGCGGCCGTGGGTCCTTTTCCATCCATGTCTACTGCCTCCTCCGTTTCCGAACAGGAAAGTTTTGCCGCTCTTTTCGAAGAAAGCCTGGCCCTTCAGGAAATGCGCATCGGTGAAGTCATCACCGCCGAAGTCGTGCGCATCGACCAGAATTTCGTGGTCGTCAATGCCGGCCTGAAGTCCGAGAGCTATGTGCCCATCGACGAGTTCCGCAACGACCACGGCGAACTCGAAGCCAATATCGGCGATTTCGTCCACGTGGCCATCGATGCCCTGGAAGACGGCTATGGCGAGACCCGCCTGAGCCGCGACAAGGCCAAGCGCATCTCCGCCTGGAACGATCTCGAGAAGGCGCTCAACGAAGGTGCGCTGGTCAAGGGTGTGATCACCGGCCGCGTCAAGGGCGGCCTGACCGTCATGACCAACAGCATCCGCGCCTTCCTGCCGGGTTCGCTGGTGGACATGCGTCCGGTCAAGGACACCACCCCGTACGAAGGCAAGGAATACGAATTCAAGGTCATCAAGCTCGACCGCAAGCGCAACAACGTGGTGGTCTCCCGCCGCGCCGTGCTGGAAGAGTCGATGGGCGAAGAGCGCGAGAAGCTGCTCTCCAACCTCAAGGAAGGCGCCATCATCAAGGGTATCGTCAAGAACATCACCGACTACGGTGCGTTCGTCGACCTCGGTGGCATCGATGGCCTGCTGCACATCACCGACCTGGCCTGGCGCCGTGTCCGTCACCCGTCCGAAGTGCTCAATGTCGGTGACGAGATCGAAGCCAAGGTGCTCAAGTTCGACCAGGACAAGAACCGCGTCTCGCTGGGCCTCAAGCAGCTCGGCGAAGATCCGTGGGTCGGCATCGCCCGCCGCTACCCGCAGGGTACCCGCCTGTTCGGCAAGGTCACCAACATCACCGACTACGGCGCCTTCGTGGAAGTCGAGCAGGGCATCGAAGGCCTGGTGCACGTCTCCGAGATGGACTGGACCAACAAGAACATCCACCCGACCAAGGTCGTCCAGCTGGGCGATGAGGTCGAAGTGATGATCCTCGACATCGACGAAGACCGCCGCCGCATCTCCCTGGGCATGAAGCAGTGCGCTGCCAACCCGTGGGAAGAGTTCAACATGAACCACAAGAAGGGCGACAAGGTCAGCGGCCAGATCAAGTCGATCACCGACTTCGGCGTGTTCATCGGCCTGGACGGCGGTATCGACGGCCTGGTGCACCTGTCCGACCTGTCGTGGAGCGAGACCGGCGAAGACGCCGTGCGCCGCTTCAAGAAGGGCGACGAGGTCGAGGCCGTGGTGCTGGCCATCGACGTCGAGCGCGAGCGCATCTCCCTGGGCGTCAAGCAGCTCGAAGGCGACCCCTTCACCAACTTCATCGCCACCCACGAGAAGAACTCGCTGGTGCAGGGCACCGTGAAGTCGGTCGAAGCCCGTGGTGCGGTGATCGCCCTCAACGATGACGTGGAAGGCTACCTGCGTGCTTCCGAGGCTGCCGCCCACCGCGTCGACGACCTTACCACCGTGCTGAAGGTCGGTGACGAAGTCGAGGCCGTGATCATCAACGTCGATCGCAAGACCCGTTCGATCAGCCTGTCGATCCGTGCCAAGGATCAGGCCGAGCAGAGCGAGGCCATGCAGAAGCTGGCTTCCGAAAGCTCCGCTGCCACCGGTACGACCAATCTGGGTGCGCTGCTGAAGGCCAAGCTGAACGAGCAGAAGCAGTAAGCTGACCAGTCATGACCAAATCGGAGCTGATTGCGCAGTTGGCGGCACGCTTTCCGCAGCTGATTGCAAAAGACGCCGATTACGCGGTCAAGATGATTCTCGACGCGATGACCGACGCGCTTGCGCGCGGTGATCGCATCGAGATCCGCGGCTTCGGGAGCTTCGCGCTCAACTACCGCCCGCCCCGCGTGGGCCGCAATCCCAAGTCCGGTGAGAAGGTGCACGTGCCGGAAAAGTACGTGCCCCATTTCAAGGCCGGCAAGGAGTTGCGTGAGCGTGTGGATATGGCGGGCTGACTGCCAGGGTTGTGAAAATCCGGGAAAAGTGGGGAAGGCGGCGCAAGCCGCCTTCTTTTTTGTCCGGTGCTCGGAGATAATGAGCGGATGCGACTGTTGATGTGGGTCCTCCGCCTCCTGCTGTTCTTCCTCCTGTTCGGCTTTGCGGTCAAGAACGACCATCTGGTCCGCCTGTACTTCTATTTCGGTGCCGAGTGGGAGCTGCCGCTGGTGTTCGTGATCCTGGTCATGTTCACCGCTGGTGCACTGCTGGGTGTCACCGCCACCTTTGGCGCCTTGCTGCGCCAGCGCCGCGAGATCGGCCGCCTGCGGCGCCAGATTGCCCGCAGCGAGCGCGAACGCCCCGCCACCGCGGCTGACGGACAGGCCCCTGAGGCCTACTGAACGGAATGGAAATCGAATTCTGGTGGCTGCTCGCCCTGCCGCTGTTCTTCGGGCTCGGCTGGCTGGCCGCGCGCATCGACATCCGTCAGGTCGTCCATGAATCGCGCGCGTTGCCGCGCTCCTACCTGAACGGCATCAACTTCCTGCTCAACGAGCAGCAGGACAAGGCCATCGACGCCTTCATCGAGGCGGTCAAGATCGACCCCCACACCATCGAGCTGCACTTCGCCCTCGGCAGCCTGTTCCGCCGCCGCGGCGAGACCGATCGTGCCATCCGCATGCACCAGAACCTCGTCGATCGCGAGGATCTCAGCGAGGAACAGCGCCTGCAGGCGCTCGGCGAACTGGGGCAGGACTTCCTCAAGGCCGGCCTCCTGGATCGCGCCGAAGCGGTTTTCGTCAAGCTGCGCGGCACCCGTCTGAACGATGTTGCGCTGCGTTACCTGCTGGAGATCTATCAGCAGGAGAAGGAGTGGGCGCGCGCCATCGAGGTGGCCCGTGCGCTCCCCGACCACGAGAGTGTGCTGTGGCGCACCGAAGTGGCCAACTTCCACTGCGAGCTGGCTACCGCCGCGCTTGCCGATTCGCGTCACGAGGAGGCCCGCAGGGCGGTCGATGAGGCGCTGGCGATCAATCGCGGCTGCGTGCGCGCCAGTCTCATCCTCGGCGACATCCATGCTGCCGAGGGTCGCGACGAGGATGCCCTTGATGCATGGAAGCGGGTGGAGAGCCAGAACCCGGTCTATCTTGCCCTGGCCGCCGAGCGTGCCATGGATGCCTACCGCCGTCTTGGCCGCGTCGAACAGGGCAACGTGCTGCTGCGTTCGTGGCTGCAGCGCCATGCCTCGCTGGATCTGCTCGACCGTGTTTTCCAGTGGGAGCTGGAGTCGCGCGGGGCAAAGGCGGCCTATGACCTGGTGCGCGAGGAGCTGCGCCGCAACCCCACCCTGCTCGGGCTTGACAAGCTGCTCGAGGCGGCGCTGATCAACGCTCCCAGCGAGCAGCGCGGCGACATCGAGCTGGTCAAGCAGCTCATCCACGGCCACACCCGCAAGGTTGCGCGCTACCGTTGCGATGCCTGCGGCTTCAAGGCCCGCCAGTTCCACTGGCGCTGCCCGGCCTGCGGTGGCTGGGAAACCTACCCGCCGCGGCGCACCGAGGAATTCGATCTGGCGCCGTAAGTGCCCTCCGGCGCTCGCCGCGGCGGCCGTCCGGGGGTAAGATCGGGCGCATTGCCCGAACACGGAAGCGACATGGAATTCAAGACCCTCGAAGACTACGTCGGCCACACGCCGCTGGTCCGTCTCAAGCGCATCAACGCGGGGCGCAACAACGTCATCCTCGCCAAGCTCGAAGGCAACAACCCCGCCGGGTCGGTCAAGGACCGCCCGGCGCTGTCGATGATCATGCGCGCCGAGGCGCGCGGCGACATCCGTCCGGGTGACACCCTCATCGAGGCTACCAGCGGCAACACCGGCATTGCGCTGGCAATGGCCGCCGCGATGCGCGGCTACCGCATGATCCTGGTGATGCCGGAGAACCAGAGCGTCGAGCGCCGCCAGAGCATGCGTGCCTTCGGTGCCGAGCTGGTGCTGACCGCCCGCGAGGGCGGCATGGAAATGGCCCGCGACGTAGCCGAACAGATGCGCGACGAGGGGCAGGGCATCATCCTCGATCAGTTCGCCAATCCCGACAATCCGCTCGCCCACTACGAAGGTACCGGCCCCGAGCTGTGGGAGCAGACCGGCGGCACGATCACCCACTTCGTCAGCAGCATGGGTACCACCGGAACCATCATGGGTACCTCGCGTTTCCTCAAGGAGCGCAATCCGGCAGTGCAGATCATCGGCTGCCAGCCGGAGGAGGGTGCGCAGATTCCAGGTATCCGCAAGTGGCCGGAGGCCTACCTGCCGAAGATCTACGAGAAGCCGCGGGTCGACCGCCTGGAGTACGTCAGCCAGGCCGACGCCGAGGAGAGGACGCGCCGGCTGGCGCGCGAGGAGGGCATCTTCGCCGGCATCTCCTCCGGGGGGGCGATCCACGTCGCCCTGCGCCTGGCCACCGAAGTGGAAGACGCGGTGATTGTCACCATCGTCTGCGACCGTGGTGACCGTTACCTGTCCACCGGCGTCTTCCCCGGCTGAGCGCATGGTGGCGGCTGTGCGTGCGGCCGCCGTCGCCATCTTTCTCGCCTGCGCCTGGGGCAGCGCTGCCGAGGCGCGCAGCCTGACGGTCGACATCGGCCGTCTCACCCATCCGCAGTTGCGCGCCGAAGAGCTGCAGATGCGCCTCGACGGCGCTGGCGGTGCGCAACTGCGCGCCGCACGCCTCGCCGTGGAGGCGCAGGCGGTCGATGCCGTGGCGCTGGAGTGCGCACACCTGAGTCTGGTCGATGACCGCCTGCGCTGTGTCGACGGCCGCCTGGAAGCGGCCGGCATGCTGCTCGGCGATGCGCTGCAGCTGGCTGCCGATCTGGCCCGCCAGGATCTGCGTGTCGATGCACGCCTCGCCGGCGGTGGCCAGTTGACCGTCGAGGTGGCGGAGGCGGCACGGCTGCGCGCGCGCCTGGAGGCGCTGCCGCTGGCCGCCGTGCACGCCTATTGGCCGCAACTGGCGCAATGGCAGGTGAGTGGCAGCGTCGATGGCGGCCTTGAGCTGTCCGCCGCTGCGGCGCAGTGGTCGGTGCAGGTGCGTGAACTCGCCTTCGGCTCCGCCGACGGCTTGCAGGCCGCAGAAGGGGTCGCACTCAGCCTGCAGGGCGGGGGCGAGGCCGCCGCGCAGGGCTGGCATTGGCGTGGGGCGCTGGCATGGACGGCGGGCGAGGCCTACCTGCATCCGCTCTATCTCACTGCCGGTGCCCGCAGCAGCGCCAACGGCCGCATGGTCGACGGCGTGCTGCATGTCGATGCACTGTCCGCGCACCTGGAGGGCGTGGAGCGGATCGATGCGCGGGGGCGTTACGACCTGCGTGCGCAGGTACTGGAGGAGCTTGCGCTGAGCGTGTCGATGGCCGACCTGGCGGTCATCGGGCCGCGTTACCTCGCTCCCGTACTGCTGCCGGCACAGGCCGACGGGCTGATCTTTGCCGGGCACGCCAGCGGCGGGGTGGTGATCGAGCACGGGGAGCTGCAGGCCATCGACCTCGCCGTCGACGCGGCCGGCCTGAGCCTGGCCGACGGCGCGCTGGCCTTCGGACCGGTGAGCGGTGCGCTGCCCTGGCGTGCGGCGTCGCCGACGCGCATCGTGCTCGATGTGGGCGGCGGGCGCTGGCAGAAGCTTGCTCTCGGGGCCTTTACGGTTGATGCCCGGGCCCATGGTGGCGAGGTGGTGCTGGAGGCCCTGCGCATCCCGCTGCTCGACGGCGCCCTGGCGTTTTCCGATCTGCGCCTGCAGCGTCGCGAGGATGGCTGGCATGGTGGCGGCAGCGTGGTCGTCGAGCCGATTGCCATGCCCCTGCTGAGCGTTGCCCTGGGGATGCCGGAAATGGCCGGCGTGCTGTCCGCGTCATTGCCCGGGCTGCGCGTCGATCCCGGCGAGATCGTCCTCGACGGGGCACTGGTGGTGTCGGTGTTCGATGGCTACCTGATGGTCACCGGCCTGCGCGTGCGCGAGCCTTTCGGCGTGGCCTCGCATCTGGTCGCCGACATCGATGCGCGCAACATCGATCTTGCCCAGCTCACCGAAACCTTCTCCTTCGGCAGCGTCAGCGGCCATGTCGATGCGCACCTGCTCGGCCTCGAGCTGGTGCGCTGGCGCCCGGTGCGCTTCGATGCGCGGGTGGCCAGCAGTCCCGGGCGCTATCCACGGCGGATCAGCCAGCGCGCCGTGCAGAACATCGGCGCGCTTGGCGGCGCTGGGGCGATGGCAGCCATCCAGCGCAGCCTGCTGGGCTTCTTCGACTCCTTCGGCTACCGCGAGATCGGCCTGTCCTGCGTCCTGCGCGCCGGCGTATGCGTGATGGGCGGGCTCGATCAGCGTCCCGGCGGCGGCTATGCGCTGGTGCGTGGCGGCGGCATCCCGGCGCTCAATGTCATCGGCTACAATCGGCGCGTGGACTGGCACGAGCTGGTCGACCGGCTGCAGCGCGTGATTGCTTCCAACGCCGCACCGGAGATCCGCTAGCGCCTGGGTCCCGTCCGTCCTTCCGACAGCCGAGGTGTATCCATGCGTCACACCCTGCGCCTGAGCCTGCTTGCCGCCATGCTGGCGGTGAGTACTGCCTGCGTCACCATCAACATCTATTTCCCCGCTGCCGCCGCCGAGAAGGCCGCTGACCGCATCATCGACGAGGTCTGGCAACTGCGCGAAGGCGCCGCTGCCCAGCCTGCCAACGGAGAGCGCCAATGAAGATCCACGCCATGCTGCGCGCGGCGTTTGCCACACTGTTCCTCGCCTTTGCCGGTGTCGCCGCGGCGCAGGGCAATCTGGAGATCAATACGCCGGCGATCACCGCCCTGCAGCAATCGATGCAGCAGCGCCATGCCCAGCTCGCGCCGCTGTATGCCTCCGGTGCGGTGGGGCTGGCCCGCGATGGCACCGTGGCGCTGCGCGACGCCTCCAGCGTGCCGCTCGCCCAGCGTGGCCAGATCAATGGCCTGATCGCTGCGGAGAATGCCGACCGTGCCGCGCTGTATCGTGAGATCGCCCGCGCCAACGGCCATCCGGAATGGGAGGCCGACGTGCGTGCCACCTTCGCCCAGCGCTGGATCGATCGTGCCCAGCCGGGCTGGTGGGTGCAGGGCGGCGGTGGCTGGGTGAAGAAGTGACGCCTGTCCTGGTCTTCGACATCGAGACCATCCCCGATGTCGCCGGGGTGCGTGCCCTCAACGGGCTGCCGGCCGAGCTCTCCGACTACGAGGTCGCCGAGTTTGCCTTCCAGCAGCGCCGCGCGAGCAACGGCAGCGATTTCCTCCAGCACCACCTGCATCGCGTAGTTACCATTTCCTGTGTGCTGCGCGATGCCAGCCAGTTCCGCGTGTTCTCGCTGTCGGAACCCGATGCCGCCGAAGGGCAGATCATCCAGCGCTTCTTCGACGGCATCGAGCGCTACACCCCGCAGATCATTTCCTGGAACGGCGGCGGTTTCGACCTGCCGGTGCTGCACTACCGCGGCCTCATCCACGGGGTCAGCGCGCCGCGCTACTGGGACATGGGCGAGGGTGACTACCACGACTCGCGCGACTTCAAGTGGAACAACTACATCAGTCGCTACCACCAGCGCCATCTCGACCTGATGGACCTGCTGGCGCTGTACCAGCCGCGTGCCAATGCGCCGCTCGACGAGATCGCCAAGCTGATGGGCTATCCCGGCAAGCTGGGGATGGACGGCGGTGCGGTATGGCAGGCCTGGCAGGACGGCAAGGCCGCCGAGATTCGCGACTACTGCGAGACCGACGTGGTCAATACCTATCTCGTGTACCTCGGTTTCCAGCGCATGCGGGGACACCTCGATGCGGCGGCGTGGGCGGCGGAAGTGGCCGTGGTGCGCGAAGCGCTGGCGCGCATTGATGCGCCGCACTGGCGCGAATACCTGACGGCATGGGGGCAATCGCCGGGGCAGTGAAAAAGTGCTTTACAGCAGCCGTGGAGTCTTTATAATGCGCGGCTCTTAGCAGGCGCGTAGCTCAGTTGGTTAGAGCACCACCTTGACATGGTGGGGGTCGTTGGTTCGAGTCCAATCGCGCCTACCAGACATCTGGAGCAGGGAAATGATTTTCCGAACTACTGGCACCGAATCCTGAATCAATCACGTCGGGTTCCGCTGTAGTGCTCCATGAAAAAGTGCGGTCTCGACCGCACTTTTTTTTCGTCTGTACCCTCCCGGCCGTGCCGGGGTCTGCCTGAGGTTCGAGCGATGCCCAAGATCACGCTTCCTGACGGTTCCGTCCGTAGTTTCGAGCAAGCGGTCACGGTGGCCGAGGTGGCCGCCTCCATCGGTAGCGGGCTGGCCAAGGCCGCCCTCGCCGGGCGGGTCGATGGCCGCATGGTCGACCTCTCCCATCGCATCGACGGCGATGCCGCGCTGGCCATCGTCACCGACAAGAACCCGGAAGGGCTGGAGGTCATCCGTCATTCGACCGCCCACCTGCTCGCCCATGCGGTGAAGGAGCTCTTTCCTGACGCCCAGGTCACCATCGGCCCGGTCATCGACAACGGCTTCTACTACGATTTCGCCTACAAGCGTCCGTTCACCCCGGAAGATCTGGAGAAGATCGAGCAGCGCATGGCGGAACTCGCCAAGCGCGACATTCCGGTGGCGCGCGAGGTGTGGGCGCGCGACCGGGCGGTGGCCTTCTTCAAGGAGCAGGGCGAGCACTACAAGGCCGAGATCATCGCCTCCATCCCCTCCGATGAGGATGTGTCGCTGTATCGCCAGGGCGACTTCATCGACCTGTGCCGCGGCCCGCACGTGCCGAGCACGGCCAAACTCAAGGTCTTCAAGCTGATGAAGGTGGCCGGTGCCTACTGGCGCGGCGACTCGAAGAACGAGATGCTGCAGCGCATCTACGGTACCGCCTGGGCGAAGAAGGACGAGCTCGACGGCTATCTGCACATGCTCGAGGAGGCCGAGAAACGCGACCACCGCAAGCTGGGCCAGCAACTCGACTTCTTCCATTTCCAGGACGAAGCGCCGGGCTCGGTGTTCTGGCATCCGAAGGGCTGGCGCCTGTTCCAGAGCCTGATCAACTACATGCGCGACCAGCAGGAGGCCGCCGGTTACGTCGAGGTGAATACGCCCGACGTGATGGATCGCGGTCTGTGGGAAACCTCCGGGCACTGGCAGAACTACCGCCAGAACATGTTCACCACGCAGACGGAGGACGAGCGCGTGTTCGCGCTCAAGCCGATGAACTGTCCGGGTGCGGTGTCGATGTTCGCCCAGGGGCTGAAGAGCTACCGCGACCTGCCGCTGCGCATGGCCGAGTTCGGCAAGGTGCACCGCTACGAACCCTCCGGCGCGCTGCACGGCCTGCTGCGCGTGCGCCACTTCACCCAGGATGACGCACACATCTTCTGTACCGAAGAGCAGATGGAGCAGGAGTGCAAGGACGTCGTCGCGCTGATCCTCGACATCTACAAGGACTTCGGCTTCGACAACGTGCGCATCAAGCTGTCCACCCGGCCGGACAACCGCATCGGCACGGACGAGACCTGGGACAAGCTGGAAGGCGCGCTGGCCGCCGCACTCGACCACATGGGCATGGCCTACGAGCTGTTCCCGGGCGAAGGGGCGTTCTACGGTCCCAAGCTCGAGTTCGTCCTGCGCGACACCATCGGCCGCGACTGGCAGTGCGGCACCCTGCAGGTGGACATGAACCTGCCGGAGCGTTTCGACATCAATTACGTGGCCGAGGACAACTCGCGCCGCCGCCCGGTCATGCTGCACCGCGCGCTGTTCGGTTCGCTGGAGCGCTTCACCGGCATCCTCATCGAGCACTACGCCGGCGCGCTGCCGCTGTGGCTGGCGCCGCAGCATGCGGTGGTGATGAATATCTCGGACGGCCAGGCCGGTTACGTGAAGGAAGTCGTCGGGCAGTTGCGCCAGGCGGGTTTCCGCGTCGATGCCGATTTGCGCAACGAGAAGATTAACTATAAAATCCGCGAACATAGCGTGCACAAGCTGCCTTATCTGCTGGTCGTCGGCGAAAAGGAAAAGGCCGAAGGCATGGTTGCGGTGCGCGCACGGGGTGGCCAGGATCTTGGCCAGATGACCCTCGAATCGCTGATCGGACGCTGGCGTCGCGAAGTTGAAGCGAAAGCCGCGCCGGTCTGATTTTTTTGTAACGTCTGGAGAGGAACCATCGCTCAAGAGAAGAAGCAGCGCGTCAATGGTGAGATCAACGCGCTTGAGGTCCGGCTGGTCGGTGAAGAGGGCGAGCAGCTCGGCATCGTGTCCCTGAATGCAGCCCTGGCTGCAGCCGAAGAGGCTGGACTGGATCTGGTCGAAATCGCGCCGATGGCCAAGCCGCCGGTGTGCAAGATCATGGATTTCGGCAAGTTCAAGTACCAGGAGCAGAAGAAGGCCCACGAGGCGCGCCTGAAGCAGAAGCAGGTGCAGATCAAGGAGGTCAAGCTGCGTCCCGGTACCGACGAGAACGACTACCAGATCAAGCTGCGCAATCTGAAGCGGTTCCTCGAAGAAGGCGACAAGTGCAAGGTTACCCTGCGCTTCCGTGGCCGGGAAATGGCGCACCAGGAGTTCGGTCTGCGTCAGCTGGAAAGAGTCAAGGCCGATCTGGAGGAACATGGCCAGGTCGAGCAGATGCCCAAGATGGAAGGGCGTCAGATGATCATGGTGATCGCGCCGGTCAAGAAACGTTGACCGGGCTTTTGCCCTGAAGGGCCCCGCAAGGGGCAGCGCGGCGGGCACGAGCCCGCTGCACGACAAGTGGTGTCAGGTTTGCAAAGCGGCCGGTGACGGCGCTACCTGACGGCATTCATAAACAGGAGTCAGCAATGCCCAAGATGAAGACCAAGAGCGGCGCCGCGAAGCGCTTCAAGGTCCGCTCCAGCGGTGGGATCAAGCGGTCCCAGGCGTTCAAGCGCCACATCCTTACCAAGAAGACCACCAAGAGCAAGCGCCAGCTGCGCGGCATGACGGAAGTCCATGCTGCCGACGAGAAGCTGATCCGCGCCATGCTGCCTTACGCTTGATAGGAGACCGCCATGCCCAGAGTTAAACGTGGTGTAACCGCCCGCGCCCGCCACAAGAAAGTCCTCGATCAGGCCAAGGGTTACCGCGGCCGTCGCAAGAACGTATACCGCATCGCCAAGCAGGCGGTGATGAAGGCTGGTCAGTATGCCTATCGTGACCGCCGTCAGCGCAAGCGCCAGTTCCGTGCCCTGTGGATCGCCCGTATCAACGCCGCTGCGCGTGAGCTGGGCCTGACCTACTCCACCTTCATGAACGGCCTGAAGAAGGCTGCGGTGGAAGTGGATCGCAAGGTGCTGGCCGACCTGGCCGTGTTCGACAAGCCGGCTTTTGCCGCCCTTGCCGAACAAGCCCGGGCCAAACTCGCTGCGTGATCTGACGCAGCACCGAAAAAGGAGGCCTGGCCTCCTTTTTTTTTCTGAATTCCTTCACGGCTTCACATGGACACCCTGGATCAACTGGTTCACCAAGCCGCCGCCGATTTTGCCGCCGCGGCCGACAGCGCCCAGCTCGAACAGGCCAAGGCGCGCTATCTGGGCAAGAGCGGATCGCTTACCGAGCGCCTGAAGGGGCTCGGCAAGCTCGATCCCGAGGCGCGCAAGAGCGCCGGGGCGGAGATCAATCGCGCCAAGGAAGCCATCGAGGGTGCGCTGGAAGCGCGCCGCGTGGCCCTGCGCGAAGCCGCCCTGCTGGCGCAGCTGGCCGCAGAGGCCCTTGACGTGACCTTGCCCGGCCGTGGCAATGCCGGTGGGGGGCTGCATCCCACCAGCCGCACCCTGGAGCGCATCGAGAAGCTCTTCCGTTCGATCGGCTTCGTCGTCGCCGATGGCCCCGAAATCGAGACCGACTGGCACAACTTCACCGCGCTCAACACCCCGGAGAACCATCCGGCGCGTTCGATGCACGACACCTTCTATCTCGAAGGGCACGACGACGTGCTGCTGCGCACCCACACCAGCCCGGTGCAGATCCGCAGCATGCTCGCCCATGTCGCGCGCCACGCCGAGCTGGAGACGATGCCGGAAATCCGCGTGATCTGCCCGGGGCGGGTGTATCGCGTCGATTCGGATGCCACCCACTCGCCGATGTTCCACCAGGTCGAAGGCCTGTGGGTTGGCGAGAACGTCAGCTTTGCCGATCTCAAGGGTGTCATTGCCGACTTTCTGCGCAAGTTCTTCGAGACCGACGACCTGCAGGTGCGTTTCCGTCCGTCCTTCTTCCCGTTCACCGAGCCGAGTGCGGAGATCGACGTCGCCTTCATGAGCGGCGCGTTGAAGGGGCGCTGGCTGGAGATCGCCGGCTGCGGCATGGTGCATCCCAACGTGCTGCGCTTCGGCGGCATCGATCCCGAGCGCTATACCGGCTTCGCCTTCGGCATGGGGCCCGACCGCCTCACCATGCTGCGCTACGGAGTCAATGACCTGCGCCTGTTCTTCGATGGCGATCTGCGCTTCTTGAGCCAATTCAGGTAATCGAATCATGCAATTCTCGGAAAACTGGCTGCGGAGCCTCGTCAATCCGCCGATCGACAGCGAAGCCCTCGGTCACCTGCTGACCATGGCCGGTCTGGAGGTCGAAGAGGCCGATGCGGTCGCGCCGCCGTTCACCGCGGTGGTGGTGGCGCGCATCGTCGATACGGAGAAGCACCCCAACGCCGACAAGCTCAAGGTCTGCAAGGTCGATGCAGGGCAGGGCGAGTTGCTGCAGATCGTCTGCGGCGCCCCCAATGCCGCTGCCGGCATGCTGGTGCCCTGCGCTGTGGTGGGGGCCGTGCTGCCGGGCGAGTTCACCATCAAGGCGGCCAAACTGCGCGGTGTCGAATCCTTCGGCATGCTGTGTTCGGCGCGCGAACTGGGGCTCTCCGAAGATCACGGCGGGCTGCTCGAACTACCGGCGGATTTCGTCGTCGGGCAGGACATCCGCAGCGCGCTGGCGCTCGATGACATCCGCTACACCATCAAGCTCACCCCCAATCGCGCGGACTGCCTGAGTCTGGCCGGCATTGCCCGCGAGGTCGCCGCACTCACCGGCGAGACCCTCGCCCTGCCGGCGATCGAGCCGGTGGCGGCGACGATCCCGGCGCGCCGCGCCATCGTCCTCGATGCCCCGCAGGCCTGCCCGCGCTACTGCGGGCGGGTGATCAGCGGTGTCGACGCGCGCGCTCCCACGCCCGAATGGATGAAGCAGCGCCTGCAGCACAGTGGCGTGCGTGCCATCAGTGCGCTGGTGGACATCACCAACTATGTGATGCTCGAACTCGGCCAGCCTCTGCACGCCTTCGACAACGCCCGTCTCAGCGGCGCCATCCATGTGCGTTATCCGCGTGCCGGCGAAACCGTGCTGCTGCTCAACGAGCAGACCGTAACTCCCGCGGCCGACACCCTGCTGATTGCCGACGAGTCCCGTGCGCTGGCGCTCGCCGGCATCATGGGGGGTGAGGATAGTGGCATCACCCTGGATACCGCCGAGGTTTTCCTGGAGAGCGCCTTCTTTGCTCCCGCGGCGATTGCCGGACGGGCACGCAGCTACGGATTCTCCTCCGACGCCTCGCACCGCTTCGAGCGCGGCGTCGATTTCGCTCTCGCCCGCCTCGCCATCGAGCGCGCCACGGCGCTGATCCTGCAGGTCTGTGGCGGTCAGGCCGGCGCTGTCGAGGAGGCGGTCTCCCCCCAGCATCTGCCGGTCCGTGCGGAGGTGCGCCTGCGTCCCGCCCGCGTTCGCCGCCTGCTGGGCATCGACATCGACGACGAGGCCATCGCCGCGCTGCTCTCCCGCGTCCATCTGGCGGTGCGTAGCGAGGGCGACGAACTGCGCGTGACCCCGCCTTCGGCGCGTTTCGACATCGAGATCGAAGAGGATCTGGTCGAGGAGATCGCCCGTCTGTACGGTTATGACAACATTCCCGCAGTGCCGCCGCAGGGCGCCCTGCAGATGCTCGATGCCAGCGAAAGCGGGCGCAGTGCGTGGGATGTGCGCCACCTCGTGGCCGCGCGCGATTATCAGGAAGTGGTCAACTACGCCTTCGTCGATGAGGCCTGGGAGCGTGACTTCTGCGCCAACCCCGACGCCATCCGGCTGGCCAACCCGATCGCCAGCCAGATGAGCGTGATGCGCTCTTCGCTGATCCCCGGGCTGGCTGCCAATGTCGTCACCAACCGCAATCGTCAGCAGGAACGCGTACGCGTGTTCGAGATCGGGCGCTGCTTCGAGCGCAAGGCCGACGGTGAGCCGGTGACCGGTTTCCATCAGCCGCTGCGCCTGGCTGCGCTTGCTGCAGGGCCTGTGCATGGCGAGCAGTGGGGGGTGCCGGCGCGCAACGTCGACTTCTACGACGTCAAGGGCGATCTGGAAGCCTTGTTCGCGCCCGCGCAACTGAGCTTCGAAACCCTTTCCCATCCCGCCCTGCATCCAGGACGGGCGGCTACCGTGCTGTTCCAGGGGCGCCGCATCGGCATCCTCGGCGAACTGCACCCGGTGTGGGTGCAGCGCTACGACCTGGGGCCCGCGCCGGTGGTATTCGAGGTCGATCTGGAGGCCGCGCTGAGTTCTACGCTGCCCGTCTACCGGGAGATTTCGCGACTGCCTGCGGTGGTGCGCGATCTCGCCCTGGTGGTTGGCCAGGAGGTCAGCGCGGCGCGCGTCAGCGAGGTTCTGCAGGCCGCGGCGCCGGCCATCGTGCGCAGCATTGCGCTGTTCGACGTCTACCATGGCAAGGGCATCGAGGCGGAGAAAAAGAGCCTTGCTTTCAGGGTTTTGATGCAAGATACTCAGCGCACACTTGAAGATGCCGAGGTGGACAGGGCTGTGGATGCGCTGGTGCGCAACGCAGAAACCACACTCGGTGCGCGCTTGCGCGGCTAGGGAGAACAAGGTGACCTTGACCAAGGCGGAACTGGCCGACCTGCTCTTCGAGCGCGTCGGTCTCAACAAGCGCGAAGCCAAGGATATGGTGGAGGGCTTCTTCGAAGAGATTCGTGTTGCACTTGAACGGGGAGATTGCGTTAAGCTTTCGGGCTTCGGCAACTTCCAGCTGCGCGACAAGCCGCAGCGCCCCGGACGCAACCCGAAGACCGGCGAGGAAATCCCCATCACCGCGCGGCGGGTGGTGACCTTCCATGCCAGCCAGAAGCTCAAGGCCGCGGTGGAGCAACTCAGCGATGCAAGCAAGCAGCCCCAGTGACGACGACCAGCCCTTGCCGCCGATCCCGGCAAAGCGCTACTTCACCATCGGTGAGGTCAGTGAACTGTGCGCGGTGAAACCGCATGTGCTGCGTTACTGGGAGCAGGAGTTCACCCAGCTCAAGCCGGTCAAGCGGCGCGGTAACCGGCGCTACTACCAGCACCATGAAGTCCTGCTGGTGCGCCGCATCAGGCAGCTGCTCTACGACGAAGGCTTCACCATCTCGGGGGCGCGCAACCGCCTCGGAGAAAGCGCCATCCACGAGCAGGAGGTCGTTGAGGAAAGTGACCGCCTGCGCACCGTGCTTGACGACGTTCGTGAGGAGCTGCAGGCGGTGCTTGAGGTGCTGAAGCGCTGAAGCAGGACCTGCTGCAAGTTGTGCTGGAAAGTTTTGGATTAGATGCTATAATTTTTGTCTGTGTCGGGGCGTAGCGCAGCCTGGTAGCGCACTTGCATGGGGTGCAAGGGGTCGCG
>WPCG01062214.1_pt1 | contig 26491 bp, 25 predicted proteins | sample 5403311 | NCBI WGS metagenome assembly WPCG01 (sample SAMN12869467, study PRJNA574797) | sludge metagenome | isolation source: wastewater treatment of Control | place: China:Beijing | collected 2019-05-17 | reverse complement strand
CGAGATCATCAAGAACCATGCGCTGCACGGATGGGAGATTCTTTCGTCGACGGAGTTCCCGTGGCCGCTTGCCGAAATCGTGGTGCAGCACCACGAACGCCTCGACGGCTCCGGGTACCCGTACGGTCTGAGGGGAGCGGAGATTCGCACGGAGGCGCGTTTCATCGCCGTGGCGGACGTGGTGGAAGCGATGACCTCCCACAGGCCGTACCGTCCGGGGCTGGGGATCGAGAGAGCGCTGGAGGAGATCCGCACGCACAGCGGAACGTGGTTCGATCCCCTGGTGGTGGAGCTGTGCCTGGCGGTGATCGAGGAGGGCTTCGTCTTCGACGAGAAAAGTTACAAAGTCGCCCTCCCCTAGCCTTTGTCCGGGAGAACAATATACTGTATAATGAGTTCTGTTAATAGCTTTCGAATCTGAAAACAAAGGACAGAAGAGATGATCGCGGTTCCGAAGGGGAGGGTCTGTATGTCGTTGCATGTTCTTGCAATCAATCCCGGCTCCACAAGCACCAAAATAGCCTGGTTCACCGACGGGCGGGAGATATGGAGAGAGACGGTCCGCCACGATCCCGAGGCGTTGGGCGTCTTCCCGTCCGTAGCGGAGCAGTTCCAGTTCCGCCTGGACACCATCGCCGAGGCGACGGCGTCGAAAGGCTGCTCCTTCGACGATCTCTCCGCGGTCGCCGGGCGCGGCGGTCTCGTCGAGCCCATCCCCGGCGGCACGTACGGCGTGGACGACGTTCTTCTGAAGCGCCTTCGGATGGGGAAACCGTGGGAACACGCCTCGAACCTCGGCGGCATCCTCGCCGACGCGATCTGCCGGCCGAGAGGCATCCCCGCTTTTATCGTCGATCCGGTCGCCGTCGACGAGATGAACCCCGCGGCGAAGATCACCGGCCTTCCCGAGCTTCCGAAGATCTCGCTGGGGCACGCGCTCAACGTAAAGGCCACCGTGCGCCGCGCCGCCAAAGATCTCGGCGAGCCGTGGGACTCCCTGAACTTCATCGTCGCCCATATCGGCGGCGGCATTACCGTCTGCGCCCACGAGAAGGGCCGGATGACCGACTTGAACAACGCCAACGACTTCGGCCCGTTCTCCCCCGAGAGAGCCGGAGGTTTGCCCGCCGGGGATCTGCTCCGATTCTGCTTCGAGAGCGGCCTTTCCGAGAAGGAGGTTCTTCGAAAAGTGGTCGGAAAGGGCGGCCTCGCCGCCTACACCGGCACGAGCGACGTGCGCGAAGTGAAGGCCCTGATCTCCGAAGGAGACGAGGCCGCGAGACTCGCGTACGAGGCCATGGCCTACGCCGTCGCCCGTGAGATCGGCGCTATGGCCGCCGCGCTCTCCGGAAAGGTGGATGCCGTTCTGTTCACCGGCGGCGTGGCGTACGACAACAATTTCGTCGCGCTCGTCCAGAAGCGCGTCCAGTGGATCGCCCCCGTGCTGATCTATCCGGGCGAGGACGAGATGCCCGCGCTCGCGGAAGGGGCCTTCAGGGTCCTTCAGGGCGAGGAGCGGCAAAAAGTGTATTCCGAATATGTTTCAGGAGGCGATCGTTCATGACCATGCACGGTATCGATTTTCTTCTTGCGGAGAGCAAAAAAGGGCGCTCCATGACCCTGGCCCTCGCCTGCCCCTACGGCGACGACGCATTGGGCGCGGCGTGCAGGGCGCAGCGCGAAGGCGTCGTCAGGACGATTCTCATCGGCGACGAGGGGAAGATCCGCTCCTTGGCGGAGCGCGACGGCTACGACCTCTCGGATATCTCGGTCGTCGACGAGAAGAACGACGACACGGCGATCGAGCGGAGCGTCAAGATGGTCTCCTCCGGTGAGGCCGACCTGCTGATGAAGGGGCTAGTGAAGACGTCGTCGCTGCTGAAGGCCGTGCTCGACAAGGAGTGGGGACTGCGCACCGGGTCGCTGCTCTCGCACCTCTTCCTCTTCGAGGTCCCCACGCTCGGAGGCCGTGTGATCGGCATCTCCGACGGCGGGATGAACACCTACCCCGATTTGAACGCGAAGGTGAAGATCGTCGAGAACGCGGTCGCCTGCTACCACAAAATCGGCGTCCCTCAGCCGAAGATCGCGGCGCTCGCCGCCGTCGAGGTGGTGAACCCCGACATGCCCGCGACGCTCGAAGCCGCGGCGCTCGCCAAGATGAACGAGCGCGGGCAGATCAAGGGGTGTCTCGTCGACGGCCCCTTTGCGCTGGACAACGCCGTCAGCGAGGAGTCCGCGCGCATCAAGGGCATCTCTTCGCCCGTGGCGGGCAACGCGGACATGCTGCTGGTGCCGGACATAGAGTCCGGCAACTTCGTCGGCAAGGTGCTGCTGTACATGACGGGCGGCAAGGGAGCGGGCGTCATCCTCGGCGCGCGCAAACCGATCGTCCTCACAAGCCGCTTCGACAGCATGGAGACCAAGCTGCTTTCAATCGCCCTGGGCGCGGTCGTCGCCCGGAGCTAAAAAAAGGATATTTAATTCAGAGGAGGAATTTTTTTATGGAACAGATTCGCTCGCTTTCCCAGCTTTTGGACTACGCAAAGAAGATCGGCGCCGAGAAGGGGCCGAAGAAGCTCTCGGTCGCAATGGCCGAGGAGGCAGGTCTGCTGACCGCCATCGAGGAGGCGCGCAAGGCGGGCTTCGCCGAGGCGATCCTCGTCGGCAACGGCGACAAAATGAAGGCCGCGGCGGAGCAGGCGGGAGTCGACCTGTCCAAATACGAGGTCATCGACGAGCGGGACGAACCCGCGATGGGTATTTCCGCGGTTTCCCAGGTTTCTTCCAAGAAGGCCGACATCTACATGAAGGGCCAGATCCACACGAACAACTTCCTCCGCGCGATGCTCAACAAGGAAGTCGGACTCCGCAAGGGGAAGAACACCATCTCCCACTGCTACTTCCACAGCGTCGAAGGGTACGACCGCATCTTCTTCATCGCCGACGCCGCCTTCAACATGTACCCCGACCTCGCCGCGAAGGCCGACATCACCCAGAATACCGTCGGGCTCGCCCGCGCGTTCGGCGTCGCCGAGCCCAAGGTCGCCGTCCTCGCCGCAGTCGAAGTGGTGAACCCCGACATGCCCGCGACGCTCGACGCCGCCGCGCTCACGCAGATGAACCGCCGCGGCCAGATAAAGAACTGCATCGTCGACGGCCCGTTCGCGCTCGACAACGCGGTAAGCGAAGAGTCCGCCAAGACGAAGGGAATCGTCTCCCCGGTCGCCGGAAAGGCCGACATCTTCATCGTCCCGAACATCGACGCGGGGAACATGCTCGCGAAGGGAATCGTCTACTTCTCGAAGAACGAGACGGCCGGACTCATCCTCGGCGCCTCGGCCCCCATCGTGCTCACCAGCCGCGCCGACTCGACGAGGGCGAAGCTGCTCTCCATCGCCGCGGCGGTCGCGCTCTCCGACTTCAACAAGTAGGGCGTTCGTCATTATGAAAATCCTCGCTCTCAATCCCGGATCCACCAGCACCAAGGTCGCGCTCTTCGAGGACCATACCGAACTCTGGAGCGAAACGCAGCGCTACGATACGGACGTGATCGGCCGTTTCTCCGGCGTCATGGAGCAGGAGGAATTCCGCCTCGAAGAGATCCGCAAGTGCCTTGCCGCGCACGGCGCAACGGCCGCGGACCTCGACGCGGTAGTGGGGCGGGGAGGGCTGCTCAAGCCGATCGAGAGCGGTACGTACGAAGTGAGCGACAATATGCTCGAAGACCTGCGCGCCTGTACGTGGGGCGCGCACGCCAGCAACCTCGGCGCGCCGCTGGCGGTCCGTCTGGCCGACGAGGGAGGATGCGGGAAGGCGTACATCGTCGACCCGGTCGTCGTGGACGAAATGTGTCCGCTCGCGCGCTGCTCCGGTCTTCCGGAGATAGAGCGCCGCTCCATCTTCCACGCGCTCAACCAGAAAGCCGTGGCAAGACGGGCGGCCGTCGAGTTGGGGAAGCCGTACGCGGAGTGCAATCTCGTCGTGGCCCACATGGGAGGCGGCATTTCCGTAGGCGCGCATGAAAAGGGGCGCGTGATCGACGTGAACAACGCGCTCGACGGCGACGGCCCCTTCTCTCCGGAGCGGGCCGGGAGCCTTCCCGTCGGCGGGCTGGTCAAGCTCGCGTTCAGCGGCAAGTACGAGCTGCCGCAGCTGCTGAAGATGCTCACGGGAAAAGGCGGCCTCGTGGCGCACCTCGGGACGAACGACCTCCGAGAGGTCGCCCGCAGGATGGACGACGGCGACGAAAAGGCGCGTCTTCTTTTCGAGGCGCTCGCCTACAGAATGGCGAAGGAGATCGGCGCATCCGCCGCGGCGCTCTCGGGAGAAGTGGACGCCATTATTCTCACGGGAGGGCTCGCGTACAACGAGCGATTCACCAAGCTGATCAGCGACCGGGTCGCCTTTATCGCCCCGGTGAAGATCTACCCCGGAGAGGACGAGATGCAGGCTCTCGTCGAAGGGGCGCTTCGCGTGCTGAACGGCTCGGAAGAGGCCCGCCGGTACGAATAGCTTTTTCCTGCCGGGTACTGAAATACAAAAAAGAGAGGGAGGACGGCTTTTTGCCGCCTCCCTCTCTTCGCATTCGGGGACTACATCACGCCGAGGAGTTTGGGTATGAAAAATGCGACGTCGGGGAACATCGCCACCAGCAGCAGAATGACCATCAGCGCGGAGATGTAGGGGAGGACGCCCTTCAACGCCCTCTCTATCGAGAGATCGGCGATCGAGCCCGCTATCAGCAGGCAGAGCCCGTACGGCGGCGTCACCAAGCCGACCGCGAGCGTCATGACGACGACGACGCCGAGGTGGACGGGGGAGATGCCCATGCGGACGGCGGTCGGCAGGATCACGGGGATGAAGAGGATCATCGCCGGGATGGCGTCCATGAAGGTGCCGACGAAAAGGAAGAAGGCGATCACGATCAGGAGGAAGAGACGGGGGTTGCCGACGTTCGCCGCGAAGAAGCTCGCCACGCTTTCGGAGGCCTTGTAGTATCCCAGCAGTTCGCCGAGAGCGCTGGCCGTCGCGAGCGCGAAGAGCGAGAGCGAGCTGAGCTTCAGCGTCTCCTTCAGGATGCCGGGAAGGTCGCGTACTTTCAGCGTTTTGTAGACGAAGAGGCTGATGAGCAGCGCGTAGACGGAGGCGAAGGCCGCCGCCTCGGTGGGCGTGTACCAGCCGGTGGTAATGCCGCCGACGATGATCACGGGGGTCAGCAGCGCGGGGGAGGACTCCTTGAAGAGCTTCCAAATATCGGAGTACTTCGCCTTTTCGTACTTGGGGAAGTTGCGCCGGTGGCCGATCAGGTAGACGATCATCATCATGGCGACGCCGACGAGGATCCCCGGAATCATCCCTCCGAGGAAGAGCGCCGCGACGGAGGCGTTGGTGAGGCCGGAGTAGATCACCATCGGGATGCTCGGCGGGATGATGACGCCGATGGTCGAGGAGGCCGCGGTGACGCCGACGGAGTTCTCCTTGTCGTAGCCGGTCTCGATCATCGCGGGGATCAGCATCTTCCCGACGCCCGCCGTGTCCGCCTGAGAGGAGCCGGAGACCCCGGCGAAGATCATCGAGACGAGGATGTTCGCGTGCGCGAGGCCGCCCCGGATGTTCCCCACGAGCGCGATGCAGAAGTTCACCAGCTTCCGGGTGATCTGTCCGTGGTTCATCAGATTGGCCGCCAGGATGAAGAGCGGCACGGCGAGGAGGACGAAGGAGTTGAGGCCGTTGAACATCTTCATGAAGACGGTCAGGTTGGGGACGAACGGGAGCGTGGCGATCCCGGCCAGCGAGACGATGCCGATGACGAAGGCGATGGGAACGCCGAGGAAGATGAGCAGCACGAAGAGCCCGACGATCAGCATCGGCGTCATGACACAGCCTCCTTCGAGGAGAGAATGCGGATGTCGTCGACGATGTGCGCGACGGTGTAGATGGTCATCGTACAGCCTGTGATGGGTAGGCAGAGCCACGTGTACCCCATCTTGACCCAGGGGAGCGTGATCCAGTTGTAGTGCCAGAACGACGTCGTGACGATCACGCCGTAATATGCCATGGGAACGGTGAAGCAGAGCAGAACGACGGAGATGAAGGCGTCGTAGGCGGCCGCGGTCCTGCCCGAGAACTTGTCGCGGAAGAAGTTGAAGGCGAAGTGCGCTTTATGGTGGATCATCACGGACGCTCCCATGAAGACCGCCCAGATGAAGGAGTAGTTGGCCAGTTCTTCGGTCCAAAGCAGCGGGATCGCCAGGTAGCGGGCGGAAATCTGCGCGAGAATGGCCAGGAAGAAGATGGCGAGCAGCAGCGTTCCCAGCGCCTCCTGGATGCGCACAAGCGATGCGATCAGTATTTTCACGGTGCTCCTCCTCTTTGAAAAAAAGGGACATTCCCCGCGTGATATCACGGGGAATGTCCTGTACCTCCCGCGGGAGGAGAAAAAACTTACTTGCCCGCCGCGCGGATCATCTCGACGAGGTTCTGGATGCCGAGCTTCTCGGCAAGCTGGTCCTGGATGGGCACGGCGATGGCGATGAAGGGCGCCTTGTCGATCGTGTTCACCGTACCGCCGTCGGCGATGACGCGCTCCTTCGACTTGGAGAGCATGTTGTAGGTGATCTCCCGCTCCTTCGCCGTTGCTTCCTTCATGGCCTCGACGATCCACGTCTGCTGCTGTTCGGTGAGGGAGTCGAACTTCTTTCCGTTCATCAGCACGAAACGGGTGGTGTAGTCGTGTTCGGTCTCGGTGATGAACTTGCCGTTGACCGTCTTGTGGTGATCGAGAAGGCTGAAGTTCGTGTAGTCGTTCTCGGCGCAGTCGACGATGCCCTGCTGCAGCGCCTGGTAAAGCTCGCCCCAGGCGACCTGCGTCGGAATGGCGCCGGTCTGCTTCCAGAAGTCGGCCACGACGCCGGACATCTGGGTGCGGATCTTCATGCCCTTGAGGTCGTCCATCGTGTTGATGGGCTTCTTGCCGTAGTAGTTGCGGACTCCGGCGGACCAGTAGGCCGCGATGCGGAACGTGTTGCGGGACTTCTCGTTGATGATCTTCGCCAGCGTCTGTCCGGCTTCGCCGTCGACGGCCTTCTCCCAGTGGTCGAAGCTGTTGAAGAGGTAGAGGAGCGAGAAAAGGTCGACCTCGGGGATACCGATCTTCGTCATGAAGCCGGGGGAGGCCACGACGACGTCGGCAGCGCCGAGCTGGAGCTTCTCGACGAGTTCGTCCTCGTTGGTGCCGATGGTTCCGGCGTGGACGTCGACGGAGATTTCGCCGCCGGAGATTTTCTCGAGCACTTCCTTGAACTTCATCATGCCGTGCTGGTACGGATTCTCAAGGGACGTCTGGTTGTGCGCCGCCACGATCTTCAGCGGAGCGGCCTGCGCGGGGAGGACGAATACCACCGCAAGAACAGCAGCAAGGAACAACAGTGTGCATTTCTTCATTTTGTGTACCCCTTTCTTTTGGTTAAGGTATGCGGAAAAAATTCCGCGAAAGCACGAAATTATGCGAGCTCCCGGAGGATTCCCTCCCAGATCTCATCGTTCACGGGTATCCCGAGTTCAAGGTTCTCCCGGCGCGTGCGCCCTTCTTTCTCGCCGGGGTAGAGGATTTCGCCCCCCGGTTCCGCAGGCTCCGCCTGTTTCAGGTCGGAGAGGACGCCCTCCACGACGGATTCCACGTACTCCTTCCCGTACATCCCCTCCGCGTTGAAGGCGAGGAAGGTCTGGGTAACCGCGATCTCGTCGCCGAGTTCGCCTATCCGACGGACGGTGTTCCCCTTCGAGAGGAGCGCGCCGATCAGGTCGAGCGCGATGGAGAGGCCGGAGCCCTTCCAGAAGCCGATCGGGAGCACGCGCCACGTTTTCTCGATCGCCGCCGGGTCGGTCGTGACACGCCCCTCCTCGTCGTAGCCGCCGGGGACGGGGAGCTGCCTTCCCGCCAACCGGTGCGCCTCGATGGCCCCGTAGGAGAACTGCGCCAGCGCCCCGTCGATCAGCACGGGGCTCTCCTTCCACGGAAGCGCCATGATGATCGGGTTGTTGCCGATGCGCCGATCCTTCGCCCCCCATGGAGGCATATTCGGCATGGTGTTCGTCCAGCAGATGCCGACGAACCCTTTGCGCGCCGCCTGGAGGCCGTAGGCCCCGCCGCGCATCCAGTGGTTGGTGTTCCGCATGGCGACGCAGCCCACACCGGAAAGGGCCGCAAGCTCCATGGCCCTGTCCATCGCTGAAGAGGCGTTCGTACACCCCATACCCCGGTTGCCGTTCCAGCGCTCAAGAGCGCCGAAGGACTCCTCGACGACCGGATCGGCGGCGGGGTCGATATGCCCCTTGCGGATATACGAGAGTACTCTCGGAAAGCGGTTCGCCCCGTGGGAGGCCACTCCGTCGCAGGTGTTGTCGGTGAAGAGCTCGGCGGCGCGCGCCGCCTTCCCCTCGGAGAAACCGTATTTCATCAGTATTCGCAGGAACACGTCCTGCATCTCGTCGTACGGTATGCGCATCTTTTTAAAATCCCCTCCCGTGTTTCGGTCCGAAAACCGGGATTTTCGTATGTCCGGAAAGCCGTTCTTCGCTTCCCATTAATCTTACCCATGAAGGAGAATTTCGTCAACGTTCGACAGGATAAACTTGCGTTTTGCAGGGTGAAATATCGTCTGGTCGCAGAGAAAAAAAGCGGCCCCGGAAGAATCCGAAGCCGCTCGGGAGAAACGCTTTCAGACTGCTGGCACGAAAGCTACATCCAGCTCGATACGCCGGGGCCGAGAGCGATGCCGAAATGCATGTAGGCGATGAGCATCGCGACCAGAAGGATGAAGAAGCAGATGCTGTACGGCAGCGTCATCGAGATGACGTTGCCGAGCCCGATAGTCTCGTCCTTCTGTTTGTACTGCTCCATGATGGCGAGCAGCATCGGCAGGAAGTAGTTGATCGGGGTGATCGGGTTCGTCACGGTGTCGCCGATGCGGTAGGCGATCTGCGTCAGCGCCGGGGCGAATCCGACCACGGAGAACATCGGGACGAAGATCGGCGCGAGGATCATCCACTTCGAGGAGCCGCTCGTCATGAAGAGGTTCAGGAAGGCGACCAGCACGACGAAGGAGACGGCGAGCGGAATGCCCGTGAAGTCCATTGCCTGGAGCATTTCGGCGCCCTTGACGGAGAGGATGACGGCTAGTTTGCTTTCGGAGAAGAAGTAAATGAAAAACGCCGCCGGGAACGCCACCACGAAGTAGGAGAGGGAGGCGCGCAGTCCGCCCGCCATGTACTTCGGCACGTCTCTGTGCGTCTTGACGGTCTTCGATCCTATCCCGTAGCCGGTTCCCACGAATATGAAGAGGAAGAAGAGAATGGGAACGATGCCGTACGTCAGAGGAGAGGAGGGCAGGAAGCCGCCCGCGTCGTTGCGGAGGAGTCCGGAGGAAGGGACCATGCCGACGAGCAGAAGGACGAAGAAGACCAGGAAGTACTTGAAGGCGAGTTTGAGCCCCGTCGATTCTTCCTCGGTGAGCCTGCGTGCGTCGACGGCCGAGGCGTCGATGCTGCCCTTCACGTTGACGTAGCGCGGCATGACGACCTCCGTGACGAACGTGACCGCGAGGGCGATGACGAGCGTGGCGGGCGCAAGGAAGAACCAGTTCATGAGGGGGTGCACCGGAGCCGCGATCCCCATGGCTTTCGCCGCCGAGGCGGTGATTCCCGACAAGAGCGCGTCGTCCGCCGAGACGATGAGGTTCGCCGTAAACCCTCCGTGCGCCGAGACGTAGCCGACGACGGCGCCGAGTATCGGATTCCGGCCGAGGGAGGAGAAGAGAGCGGCGCCGATGGTGGTGGCGATGATGATGCCCGCGTTTCCGGAGATGTTGGCGCAGACGCCGACCAAGGCGAGAAGGAAGGTGATCATGAAGGCCGGAGCGCCGAGCAGCGTCTTCTTCATGAAGGCGTCGAAGAAGCCGGTGTCCTGCACGTAGCCTATGCCGAGCATCATCACCATCACGATGCCGAGCGGCGGGAAGGTGATGTACGTTTTGACGAAATCCTTGAGGAAGTCGAGGAAGAACTTCTTTTCCAGAAGGTTCCGTACGTGGACGGTGACCTCCTTGGCGGCTTCGCCCGCCCCCGACGCGCCGAGGTAGGTGACCGAGACGTCGAGTTTGCTGAGGACGTATGAGAGAATAAGTACGATAACCGCAAAAATCGTGAACAAAAGGAACGGATCGGGCAGTTTGTTTCCCGTTCTTTCGACGAAACCGAGAAAACCTTTTGTCGCTCCTGATCGAGAGAGTTTTTCGCCGTCGTTCGAGTGCATTGCATGATACCTCCTATTCAGAGTGTGGTGCGAAACGTTCGAGATCCATAACGCATTCCGCGACGAGCGCGATGCGTTCGAAGAGTGAATCGACAAGGGCGTACTCCCTTTCGGAGTGGTTCCATTCTCCCCGCACGCCCATCTGATCCAGAGTCGGAACTCCCGCGCTCACGGAGAACGCGGAGTCGGAGCCGCCTCCGGAAAACTCCGCCCACGGTTCGGGCTGTCCTAGCTCCAGCGCCTTCCGACGGACGAACTCGAAGAGTCGTTCGTTTTCCGGGGTCTTTTCCATCGGCGGGATACCGACTGTACGCGACAGCGTGGTCTTTGTTCCGTCGAGGTACGTCGTATCGGCGATCTTCTGCATCCGCGCCGATACGACGTCGAGCTGCGAGGAAGAAAGATAACGGACGTCCACGACGATTTCCGCTCTTTCGGGAACCGCGTTCGGTACGACTCCCCCCTCGATGGTCCCGACGTTGTAGGTTATCCCCTCGTCGTTTTCGTTGAGCGCTTGAATCGCTATCACCTTGTGCGCGATCTCGAGGATGGCGTTTCGTCCCTTCCGAGGCTCGCGTCCCGCATGCACCGACACGCCCTCCACCGAGAGCGTGAAGACCGCCGTTCCTTTGCGTCCCACCACAAGGCCGCTGTTTCTGTCGCCCGTTTCGAAGTTGAACGCCGCCGCGCACCCCCGAACCTCGTCCGAAAACACCTTCCCCATGGAAGAGTAGCGGTGCGCCGTTTCTTCGTCGCCCGCGAGCGCGACGACGACGGGGCGGTCCGAGAAGCCCGATTCTTCGAGGACGCGCGCAACGGACGAAAGGACGACGACGCCCCCCTTCATATCCAGAACCCCCGGGCCGTACGCCTTCCCGTCCTCGATACGGAAGGGACGCGCCGTAGCGGCTCCCTCGGGAAAGACCGTATCGAAATGTCCCATGAAGGCGACGGGTTTCCCGGGCCGGTCTTTCCCGAAGACCGCGATCAGTCCATCGCCGCCCTTCTCGAACTCCACGATCCGAGTTTCCGCGCCGAGCTTCCGGAGGTGTTCCTCAAGAAATCTCGCCGTCCGATCGACGCCTTCCTTGTCCGTGGAGGCGCTTTCCATGTTGACGAGCGTCTCCCAGAAAACCAGTATTTCCGCTTTGTTGCGTTCGATAAACTCCGCGATGTTCTTCCTCATTTTCCACGCTCCTTGGATAGAGATATGTATTCAGCGCCTGAACTGCAAAGCTTCGGAGATTCTAGCGGCGCATTCTTCGAGCATGGGCAACCATTCTTCCAGCCTATGCTTTTTGTCTTCGGTGGAACCGATGGTAAGACAGCACCATACCGCGGTGTCCTTGTCGAAGATCGGGACGGCGAGCCCCATTTCTCCCTCGGTGACCTCGCCCAAGCTCAGGGAGTACCCCCGAGAGCGTATCTTTTCGTACTCCTTTCGCAGAAGCTGCGGATCGACGAGCGTATGTGGCGTCATCCGCTCCAGGACGCGATTCGCCAGCGCCTTTTCGCGCACTTCTTCCGGAAGCCATGCCGCGAGAAGTTTGCCCGCGGCTCCGCCGTTGATCGCCAGGTGTTTCCCGACCCTCACCAAGGAACGGAGAAAACTGTCCCCCTCGACCTTGTAGGCGAGAAAGCCTTCGGTTCCCTCCCGAATGGATATGGTCGCCGTCTCTCCGGTGAGATCTCTGATTTTGTGAAGAAAGGGAACGCCGATGCTCTGAATACCCCGCATCTGGTTGTAGATGTAGGAGAGTCGGAGATGGGACGGTCCTATGGAGTAGGTTTTGGAGGAAAGGTTTCGAGCGACGAAAAACTGCTGCTCCAATGTCGCCATGATTTTGGAAACTCCGCCGGGAGTCATCCCGAGTTCTCTGGCGAGTTCGGAGAGCGTCATTTCATAGGGGGGCATCGCAAGGCGATTGATAATCCAGAGTGCTTTCTCAAGACTGTTCATAATGCCTCCTTTTTCCTATGGGAAAAAGATTTTTCTATTTGAAAAACGCGCGTAGTTTTTACCACATCCTTTCGCAATTGTCAAATTTTAAAAGGTGGAGTTTTGAAAACAGGGCATTGCTGAGTTCTTTATCAGAGGGGGGCGGCGGAAAGGGTTCTTGTATGGTATGAGGGAAAGCCGACCCCGGGAAGACGAAAATATGGTATGCTGCAATTAACCGACTGAAGACGAGCATGCTATGTTTGAAAAAACAATGATTTTTTTGAAATTTTTTTTTGGAGGAGACGAAGATGGCTCTACAATACGATCCACACTACTACCCCTACCCATCCCGCCGAAATATGACATACGGTTCTCGGGGGATGGTGTGCGCGTCGCATCCGCTGGCCGCTCAGGCCGGACTGGATGCGCTGAAAAAGGGCGGCAACGCCGTGGACGCCGCCGTGGCCACCGCAGCGGCGCTGACAGTGGTGGAGCCCACGGCGAACGGCATCGGAAGCGACGCCTTCGCCATCATCTGGAAGGACGGCAAGCTGTCCGGTTTCAACGCGAGCGGTCCCATCCCGAAGGCGCTCTCCATGGAGCTTGCCGAGTCGAAAGGGTGGGCTGCTAAAGGCGCGTTGCCCGCCTACGGGTGGACTCCCGCGACTGTCCCCGGCGCCCCTGCGGCCTGGGCCGAGCTGACGAAGACGATGGGGAGGCTTTCGCTGGAGGAGAACCTCGCCCCGGCGGTCTTTCTCGCGCGCGACGGCCATGCGGTCTCGGTAACGACGGCGCACCACTGGGAGTTGGCGTTCAAGAAGTACGCGTTGGAGAAGGGGGAGGAGTTCCGCGCCTGGTTCGAGACCTTCGCCCCCTCGGGGCACGCCCCCCGCGCCGGAGAGCTCTGGAGATCCGAGGCGCACGCACGCACGCTGGAGCGAATCGCATCCAGCGGCGCGCGAGACTTCTACGAGGGCGAGATCGCCGCGAAGATCCTCGAAGCCGCACGGAAAACCGGTGGTTACTTCAGCGCCGAGGACCTTGGGTCTTTTGTTCCTGAATGGGTCGAGCCCATCGGCGTGAACTACAAAGGGTACGACGTCTGGGAGATTCCCCCCAACGGACAGGGAATCGTCGCCCTCATCGCGCTCTCGATACTGCGCGGGTTCGATTTCTCCTCGCACGACGACCCGACGACCGTCCACCGGCAGATCGAAGCGCTTAAAATGGGTTTCGCCGACGCGCATCGCTACGTCGCGGACACACGCTTCAGCGACGTTCCCGTGGAAGGGCTCCTGGCGTCGTCGTACGCCGATGCGCGTCGGGCTCTTCTGGGCGACCGCGCCGAAGCGCGGAACGCCGGAAACCCGCTTCCGGGCGGGACGGTCTACCTCTGCGCCGCGGACGGCGAGGGGACCATGGTTTCCTACATCCAGAGCAACTACATGGGTTTCGGCTCCGGCGTCGTGGTCCCGGGGGCCGGTGTTGCGCTCAACAACCGCGGGCACTGCTTCTCGCTCGAAAAAGGGCACCCGAACATGCTCGAACCGGGCAAGCGTCCGTACAACACCATCATTCCCTCTTTCCTCACGAAAGACGGCGTGCCCGTTGGCCCTTTCGGCGTGATGGGCGGCTTCATGCAGCCGCAGGGGCACGTGCAGGTCGTCATGAACACCGTCGATTTCCACATGAACCCGCAACAGGCGCTGGATGCTCCTCGTTGGCAGTGGATGGGCGGGATGAACGTTTCCGTCGAGCCCGGCTTCTCTCCCGCTCTCGCGCAGAGTCTCCAGCGCAAGGGGCACGCGATGAAGTTCGAACTGGAGTCCAACTCCTTCGGCAGGGGCGAGATCATCTGGAGGACGCCCGAGGGAACGCTCGGCGGCGCGACGGAGTCTCGCACGGACGGCTGCGCGGCGACCTGGTAGTTTCATTCCTGCTTTGTGCTTCTCTCTGCGGGAAGGCCCTTTGAAAGAGTCGGGGGCCTTCCCGCTTTTTCCCGGAGCGGTGAGGAAGCGCGCCGTTCATTTTTCCGCCTCCTCACGAAAAAGCCTTCGTCGTACGGAAGAATGAGCGTATATTTTTTTTCTAGGAACAAGGGGAAGAAAAATAAACTTTTTTGCAGTAAAATGATTTGTCGTGGAATCTAGTTGCCTTGATTGCGGCAGAACGCGTTTGGCGTGCGGGAATGACGGCTGCCGAAGGTGTTTCAGGGCGCCCGGAGGTGGTAGGAAAACGGCGAAGAACGTGCCCATGCGCGAAAACGGTGAGGTTGGGACATCTCGTTTATCGGCGTAGTGTATGTTGTAAACAGAAGGAGCGTGCCGTATGAAGAACTACCGGATTCTTGCGTCTTTCCTGATTCTTGCGCTGTGCCTTGTCGCCGCGCCCGCCTCGGCGAAGTACATGATCGTGGGCAACGACGAGAAGATGACCTGGAACGAAAAAGGCGTCGTTCAAAATCTTCCTTCCGGAAAGGACACCGTGCAGATCTTCGACATCTCCGAGGGCGGAACAGAGCCGAAGCTCCTAATCACGCTCGAACTGATGAACTCCATCGCGGGACCTCCCACGAACCTGGCGATCACGAAGGACGAAAAGCTCGCCGTCGTGGCGAACCCTCTGGAATGGGTTGAGAAGGACGGCAAGTGGAGCGGTTCCCCGTCTACGAAGATCTACGTCATCGACCTCGAGGGGGATTCGCCGAAGCACATCGCCACGGTGGACGGCGGACGGCAGCCCTCGGGCCTCGCGATCAACCGGGCCGGCGACCTGATGCTCGTCGCCAACCGGGCGGATAATTCAGTCACGGTCTTCTCCATAGAAGGGAAGACGGTGACCCTTATCGACACCGTGCCAATGGAGGATCAAGTCGCGGCGGTCGCCATCACGCCGGACGGCACGAAGGCCTGGGTCGTCAAGAACCTCGCGCACAAGCTTGCGCTGCTCACCATCGACGGAAAGAAAGTCACACCGGCGAAGTTCGAGATTCCCGTGCTCTGGCCGTACAACGTGGACATCACGCCCGACGGCTCTCTGGCTCTGGGCGCGGACATGGGCGGCCCCGGCGGCTCTTCCGGTCATGTCGACACCGTCTCCGTCATCGACATGAGCCAGAATCCTCCCCGCGTGATCGACCGGGTGGTCGCGGGCGACGGCCCCGAAGGGTTCGCCGTCTCTCCCACCGGAGAGTACCTGGCGACCGTGAACATCAGGGGGAGCAACGTCGCCCACGACTCCTGGTTCTATCACAGGAACGGCACGGTCTCCCTGATCAAGATCGACGGGAAGAAGCTGACGAAGGTGAACGAGGTCGAAGTCGGCGCGCTCCCCGAGGGCGTCGTCTGGAGCCCCGACGGCAAGTGGCTGTATGTCGGAAACTTCCTGGACAAAAACATGTCCGTGCTCAAGATCGAGGACGGAAAGCTTGTTGACAGCGGCGTGAAGATCCCCCTCGCGGGCTCTCCCGCATCCATGCGCGGCCCGGTGAACTGAAGCAACCGAGACATACGAGCCCCTGCCTTTTCTCCAGGCGGGGGCTTTTTCGTACCCGTATACGGACGCATTCTCGGATTCTGCAACTTTTCATCGCTTCCGATTGCGCATCGGCGTTCTTTCCGTTACACTTCACCATGGAAAAAGAAGGGAGGAATCGTGTGTGAATGTCGATGATTTTCTCGCCGTCGCCAGAGGCGACCGCAAAGCCGATCTGGTGCTCAGAGGGGCTCGTGTCGCCAATGTCTTCACCCTCGAATACGAGGAAGCGGACGTCGCCCTCTACGGCGGACGAATCGCGGGAGTGGGGAAGGGGTATTCCGGGCGCGCCGAGGAGGATCTCTCCGGTTGTGTGCTCGCACCGGGGTTTCTGGACGGACACTGTCATATAGAGAGCACCATGCTCACTCCCGCGGGCTTCGCCGAGCTGGCCGCGGTGCGCGGCACATCCGCCGTCGCCGCCGATCCGCACGAGATAGCGAACACCTGCGGCATGGCCGGCGTCGAGTTCATGTGGCGCGAGAGCCTCGGCTGCCCCGTGGATATCCACTATACGGCTCCTTCATGCGTTCCCGCCTCGTCCTTCGAGACGCCGCTGGAACCCCTGGACGCGGGCGCCATCGCCGAGATGTTCGATCGCGGTTGGTGCGACTCTTTGGGCGAGGTGATGAATTACCCCGGCGTCATCGGCGGCGATCCGGCCCTCTGGGCGAAGCTGTACGCCTCCGGAAAGCGCCCCCGTTCCGGCCACGCCCCCGGCCTCTCGGGAAAGGATTTGTGCGCGTATCTCCTCTCGGGGTGCGATTCGGACCATGAGAGCTTCTCCATAGAAGAAGGGATCGAAAAGCTCAGGCGCGGGATGTGGCTGATGATCCGCGAGGGGGCCACCGAGCACAATCTTGAGGAGCTTGCCCCGATAGTGAAAAAAAACGAGGCGCGCTCCAGCCGTTGCATGATGGTGAGCGACGACCTCACCGCCCGCTATCTGCGCGACGCCGGTCACATGGACGAGAAGATCCGCCGGGCGGTCCGTCTGGGAATCTCTCCGCTCGTCGCGCTCAGGATGGTCACCCTCTCGACGGCCGAGTACTTCGGCTGGCGCGATCTGGGGGCCGTCGCTCCCGGCAGGTTCGCCGACCTCGTCGCCGTGGATTCGTTGGAGAACTGCTCCGTCATGAAGGTCTGGAAGCGTGGACGCCTCGTCGCCGAGAACGGCCGTCTCGCCGGTCCAGCGGCGCCCCGCGTCGCTCCGCCTGTTCTTGCCGCAGGAGCTCTCTCCGTTCCGGAGGAATCCTCTTTCCATCTTCCCGCCCCGGAGGGCGCCAAAATTCGCGTCGTCGGACTTCGCCGTGGGCAGGTGGTCACCGAACATCTCGTCATGGAGCCGACCGTTCGGAACGGCCTTGCATCGGCGGATCCCGAGCGCGATCTGGCCTATCTCGCCGTCCTCGAAAAGAACCGGGGAACCGGCAGGCTCGCTGTCGGATTCGTTCACGGACTCGGGCTGAAGGAGGGGGCCATCTGCTCCTCCGTGGCGCACGACGCGCACAACTTCGTGGCGGCGGGCATGGACATCCCTTCGCTGCGGAGGGCATTCGCCCTCCTGATCGAACAGGGAGGCGGCATCGCCGCGGTGCGGGGCGATGCGGTCCTCGCCTCTCTCGCACTCCCCGTCGGCGGTTTGATGAACCCCTCTCCGGCCGACGCGGTGATCTCGGGATTCGAGGAGGTGGAACGGGCCGCGGCGACCCTGGGAACCGACGTCAACCACCCCTTCATGGCGATGAGCTTCCTCTCCCTCTCGGTAATTCCGGAGCTGAAGCTGACCGACCAGGGATATGTCGATCTCGGCAGGGGCGGGGAACAATCACTCTTTGTGGAAGCGTAAGAAAGCACATTCTCACTAAAGACCCCGCGAAAAAACGCGGGAAACGACAGGAGGAATTGCAATGGCATCATTGTTGGAAAACCGCTTTCACCTCAAGGAGGCGGGAACGGATGTGAAGACGGAGGTTCTGGCCGGTATCACCACCTTCATGACGATGGCGTACATCATCTTCGTGAACCCCGGCATCCTCCAGAACGCGGGAATGCCCTTCGGAGCGCTGATGACGGCGACCTGCCTTGCGAGCGCCCTCGCCACGTTCCTGATGGCGATCATGGCGAACTATCCGATCGCGCTCGCGCCGGGAATGGGGCTCAACGCCTTCTTCGCGTTCAGCGTCGTCCTCGGCATGGGGATCTCCTGGCAGGTCGCGCTCGCGGCGATCTTCGTCGAAGGCGTTCTCTTCATCCTGCTCACGCTCACGAAGGTCCGCGAGAGCGTCGTCAACGGCATTCCCAAGTCGCTCAAGATAGGCATCTCCACCGGTATCGGCCTTTTTATCGCATTCATCGGCCTTCAGAGCGCAGGGATCATCGTGAAAAACGACGCCGTCCTCGTCGGGCTGGGCAACATGAAATCCGTCGAAGTCCTTCTCGCCTTCCTCGGCTTTTTCATCATGGCGGCGCTTGAAGCCAGGCGAGTCAAGGGATCCATCCTCTGGGGCATCCTCATCATCACGGGCATCGCCGTCTTCCTCGGTGTTGCCAAGGCGCCGGAAGGCTTCGTCTCCGCACCGCCCTCCATCATGCCGATTTTCATGAAGATGGACTTCTCCGGGCTTTCGAACCCGAACTTCTGGATCGTCATGTTCTCCTTCTTCTTCGTCGACTTCTTCGATACTGTCGGGACGCTGGTCGGCGTGACCAACCGCGCCGGAATGCTCGACAGCCAAGGCAGGCTTCCCAAGGCCCGCGAGGCCCTCATGGCCGACGCCATCGGCACCACGGCGGGCGCAGTCCTCGGAACGTCCACCGTCACCTCCTACGTCGAAAGCGCCAGCGGCGTCGAGCAGGGCGGACGCACCGGGTTGACCGCCCTTGTGACCGGTATCCTCTTCCTGCTCGCCCTCTTCTTCTCTCCCATCGTCTCCATCGTTCCGGCGTGCGCGACCGCTCCGGCCCTTGTCCTCGTCGGCATTTTCATGATGGCGAGCTTGAAGGACCTGGACTTCAGCGACTGGACCGACTTCGTCCCGGCGAGCGTGGCGATCTTCGTCATGCCATTCAGCTACAGCATCGCCCACGGCATCGAGTTCGGCATCATCTCCTTCGTGGCCCTCAAGATACTCGGGGGCAAGGCGAAGGACGTCAGCCCGATCATGTTGGCGCTGGGGGTCCTCTTCGTCGCCAAGGAGATATTCTTCTAGCGCCGCTCCGATCGGAAAACAGCATGCGCAAAGGGGAGCGCTCCGAAACGCAGGGCGCTCTCCTTTTTTCGTCGGCCGTCCGTTGTCGCTTATCCGAAAATGGCCTTCGGGCTGTGAGAAAGGTTAAAAAAACGGGTTGAGGATCTTTATTCCCCGTATTGTTTGGCCATTATTCAGATCTTCCGAAAAGAGAATCTCGCAATTGGCCTGCTCCGCCGCTGCAACGACAAGTCCGTCCCAGAAGGAAATCCGACAGAGAATACTGATGTCGATACCTTGTTCGATCGTGTGCGGATCAACAGGGACAACCTCCATGTTGCCGAAGTTGTGAACGAGGTTTTTTGCAATAAGAGGATCAACCTTCAACTTGGTTGTAGAGGCGCTGTAAAACTCCTGCAAAATCTGTGTGGAAATTACAGGAAGATCATTCTCCACAACGCTTTTCAGTATGGAACGGGCCTGAATCTGTTTTTGGGCGTCGTGAGCGTCAACTGTATATATCAGAATGTTGGTGTCGATGAATATTTTGGTTCTAGACACGATGCAGCTCTTCCCTCGACCATTTCTCACCCTGCGACGAGACGGGCGTTTGATCCATGAGAGCGAATGTGTCTTCCAGCCACTGAGAAGAAGAGGACGCCACCGTTTGCTCGACCAAACGACGTACAAGCGCGTTAAAGGAAATGTTATGGCGTTTCGCGTACTCTCTTCCGCGTCGGAGCGTCTCTTTATCGAGAGAAAGCGTTATATTGCGCATGATGCCACCTCCTATTCGCACATAATACGTGTGCACTTTCGCGCTGTCAAGATATCGAATGGAAGAGTATGCAGTTGCATTATCGAGGAGAAGACCCTCCGCTCCACGACTCGATGCCCGCCGGGGGGACGGCGAAGCGGACCTTCGAGCCCGGATGCAGCCGGAGTGCCTGGTACGATTCGGAGGGGTGCTCGGCCTGCCAGAGGACGCCGTTCTCCGTGGCGAGATAGAGGCGGATGCTCCCTCCCAGCGGCGCGGTTTCCTCGACGACGGCGGAGAAGATGTTACCGCCGAGGTCGGGGTCGACAGGAAGGTCGGGGTAGAGGATGCGGATCTTGTCGGGGGCGACGAAGACGAGGCTCTCGCCCGGCGAGTGCGCTCCTCCGTCGAGCGAGAGGCCGACTCGCTCTCCCTCGAAGCGGCAGACGCAGTCCTCTCCGCAGTGGGTGATCCTGCCCCGGAAAAGGTTCCCCCAGCCGAGCGCGCTCCACGCCTCGCCGCGAGCTCCTTTCTCCCAGAGCCGTTCCACGGGGAAGCTTTCGGCTGTCCGCCCGTCCCGGAGGACGAAGACTCTGTCGCCGAGCGAGCAGAGATCCTCTATCTGATGCGTGACGTAGAGGATGGGGATGCCCGCTTCGGCGCGGATTTCGCGCAGCTCGCGCCGGAGGCTTCTGCGCAGCGGGCCGTCGAGGGCGCTGAACGGTTCGTCAAGCAGCAGCAGCTTCGGCTCCGCGGCCAGGGCGCGCGCCAGGGCCACGCGTTGGCGCTGGCCTCCGGAGAGGCGCGCCGGAAGCCGGTCCTCGAACCCCTCCATCCGCATCCGGGCAAGCCACCGGGCGGCGTGTTCCCTCCCCTTCCCGCCCGGTGGAAGGGCGTACGCCACGTTATCGAGCGCCGTCATGTGCGGAAAGAGGGCAAGGTTCTGAAAGAGCAGCCCGACGTTCCGCTCTCTGGGAGGGAGGTCGATCCGCTCCGCCGAGGAGTAGAGCGTCCTTCCGTCGAGGGTGACGCGCCCTTCCGAGGGCGTCCTGAGCCCGGCGAGCGTCCGGAGCGTCATGCTCTTTCCCGAACCGCTCCTGCCGAAAAGAACGCCCGTCTCCACGCCCAGCGAGAGCGAGACGCGCATCGAAAAACTTCCGAAAGAGTCGGTGAATTCAGCATGCAGCACGGCGTTCGTTCCTCCCTTCCTCCAGCCGTCTGACCAGGTAGAGACTGGCGAATCCCGTACCCACGAGGAGGAGCGACGCAGCATGCGCGCCCGCGAAGTCGAGCGTCTCCACACGGTTGTAGATGTAGAGAGGGAGCGTCTGCGTCCTGCCGGGAATGTTTCCCGCTATCATCAACGAGACGCCGAAATCCCCCAGCGCGCGCGCCGCCGAGAGGGCGAGCCCCACAAGAAGCGTGCGCCGGGCGAGAGGGAGCGTGATGGTGCGGAAGACAGTCCACTCCCCCTTGCCCAGGGTGCGCGCCGCGTCCTCCAGCTCTCCGTCGACGGAAGCGAAGGCCGCCCGCGCCGACTGGATCATGATGGGGAGCGCGGAGACCGTCGCCGCGAGGACGAGCGCCGAGAAGGAGAAGAGGATGCCGAGCGACTTCAGAAAGGGATTCCTCCCGATGGCGAAAAGCAGGTAGAAGCCCATCACCGAGGGGGGGAGGATCAGCGGAAGCTGTACGAGGAGCGAGACGAACCCCTTCCCGGGGAAATCGGCACGCGCAAGCAGCCAGCCGATCCCTCCTCCAAGCAGAACGAGCAGGGGAATGGCGAACAGCAACACGCGGAGGCTCAGAAGGAGCGGAGGAAGCATCGCCGTCACGCTCTGCTCGGACGTGGCGTGGAGCGCCCGGAACAGAGGCGATACAGCGCGGCCGATCCCGGTATGCGGAAGAGAGAGGACAGGAAAAGATTATCGAACATGCGGATGACCTCCAAGAATGAAGAATGTGCTCATGGGAGCAGAAAATGCCTTTGCATCATAAGAATGCGCTTCGTTATCGGCGGACGGATGCAGTCCGGTGCGGTGCGCCGTTTCGTCGATTGCATGCGATATGCTGTAGAATAGTGGCTGCGGGAGAGATTCCGGCGCGTCGACGAACGTTTTTTCGCAGTACCGGAGCGAATGCTCCGGAAGACTGTTTTTCCAAGGATGCCGTCAAGGATGTGATCGCAATGGTGCACACGCAACATGATCCGGCGAAGAAAGACCACCCGGGAATGTCCTTTTTCGCTCAGACGCTGATTGTTCTGCTCGTCATCGCGCTGCTTCTACTGCTCGTCCTCTTTGCCGACACGTATCTGCACGACATCGGGAAAGACTGGTCGGACTCCACGCTCGTGAAGATGATTATGGAGCGGAGAGAAGCTATCCCCCTTTTCGAGTAGCCCTCTCTGCTCATGCGTGAACGAAAGACGAGAGTACTCTTCCCTGTTTCGAATGATCAGCGAGGCGGGAGGAAGCCGAACTCCTTCAGGAACGGCGCGGCTTCAGGCGAGCGAAGGAACGTCCAGAACGCCTCGATCGCCGGAGTGCTTCGGTCCTTCACGACCCCGCCGAAGAGCGTCTGCGGCGCTGCGTCGAGGAGCGTCCACGATCCTTCGCCGAGCGCGGCGGCGGTGCTCAGCGGAAGAATGGCGAGGTCCGCGCCGCCGCTCTTTGCCGCCAGCCCCGTCTTGAGCACGTCGCCCCCGATGATCAGCCTGCCGTTCGTTTCGATCGCTTCAAAAAGTCCTTTTTCCATGAGGTACGCCTTTGCCCGCCTGCCGAAGGGCGCCGTTTCCGGATTGGCGATAGCCACGGTAAGCTTTCCCGAGCGCAGAAGATCGAGGGAGGGCGCTTTTTCCCCGGAGTGCCAGAGCACAAGGGGCATCGCCGCGAAGGGGAGCGGCTCGCTTTCGAACAGCCCCTTCTCCTCGACGTAGCGGGCCCATTTTTCATCGGCGCTCAAAAAAAGATCGAAGGGCGCGCCCGACTCGATCTGCCGCGCCAGATTGCCCGAAGCGCCGTACACCGCCTGAAGTCCGGTTCCGTGTTGTTCGTTGAACCAGGGGATGGTTTTTGCCATCAAGGATTGCAGCGAGGCCGCCGCCGCCACCGTCCCCGAGTCATCCGCCGACGAAGGGAGCGCTGTGCCGAATACGAGAAAGAAAGCCAGAATGCTGAAAAACCATCTGTTTCGGTACAATTTCATACCTGTTCCTCCTTTTTGCAACAAAGTTGCACCTATTCTAGGCTTCATTCGCAAAAAAAGCAACTGAGTTGCGAAAAAGTATGGCGACCGAAAAAAAGGGAAGGATTTGAATGAATCCTCCCCTGGCTCCGCCCTTTCTCCAGCCCCTCTCCGTCCGTTTCGACAGACAACTGTTCTTTCCGGTCGCATTGAGCGCGAAAGCGGTTTCGTTTTATAGCGCGATGCGCTCGATCTTCCCCCGGCGCATGAAGATCCTTCGCTGCGTCACCGTGTCCAGCCACTGGAGGTCGTGCGTCGCGATCAGAGGCGTTGTGTTCCATCGCTTCCAGGCGTCGAGGACGGCCTCCGACATAAGCTGCGCGTTCTCCTCGTCGACGTTCGCCGTGGGCTCGTCGAGAAGGAGCACTCTCGTCCGCAGCACCAAGCGCGAGGCAAGCGCGACGCGGCGAGCCTCCCCTCCCGAGAGCTGGTACCACTCCCTACGGGCGAAATCGGCGGAAAGGCCCACCATCTCCAGCGCCTCGACCACGCGCTCCCGCAGTGAAGTCTCACCCCGCGCCCGCAGCCCGTAGGCGATGTTCTCGAAGACGGAGCGGCGGAGGAGGTAGGGCTCCTGAAGGAGGAACGTCGCGTGAAGACGGGCGTCGTCTCTTTTATCGGGAGTCTCCCCCAGGAAGCGCAGCTCGCCCGACACCTGCGGCAGAAGGAAGGAGAGCAGCTTCAGCAGCGTGCTCTTGCCGCTGCCGTTGTGCCCGACGAACGCGACGGGGCCTTCGTCGGGGATGGAGAGCGAATCCACCTGCAACACGGGCTCGTTCTCGTAGGCGCAGACGATGTTTGTAAGTTCGTAGAGCGGGGGCTTGTGCATCACGGCGCGCACATCCTTTCGGCGGGGATCACGCCGCACCCCTCCGGCGCAGGAAGGAGACGGCCCAGTTGAGGACGAACGAGAGGCAGAGCAGCAGTACGCCGAGGGCGATCCCTGTCGAGAACTCGCCTTTTCCCGTCTCCAGCGTGATGGCCGTGGTGACGGTCCGCGTATGCCACTTGATGTTGCCGCCGAGCATCATCGAAACGCCCACCTCGGCGGTCACCCTGCCGTAGGCGGTGACGGCGGCGAGCAGTATCTGATGCCGCCCCTCCCAGAGCGTGGAGAAGAGAAGGCGGCGACCCCGCGCACCGAGCGTGAGCAGCGTGAATCGAAGACGGCTGTCGGCGCTCTCGACCGCGGAGGCGGTGAGCGCGACGACGATGGGGAGCGCCAGTATGGTCTGGCCGATCGCCATGCCCGGAATTGTGAAGAGCAGTTCGAACTGCCCCAGCGGCCCGCGGTTCGAGATGAAGGCGTAGACAAAGAGGCCGACCACTACGGTCGGTATCGAGAGGAGCGTGTCCACAAGCAGACGGAGCGCGCCCTTGACGGGGAAGGTGAAGTAGCCGAGAGCGAATCCCGCGGGGATGCCTAGAAGCAGCGTCGCAAGCATCGACAGGCCGGAGAGCTTGAGCGTCACGCCGACCGCCGACCAGACCTCCTCGTTGCCGGAGAAGATGAGAGCGAAGCCTTGAAAAAAACCTTCGGAGAGATAGTTCAGCGCCGTGCCCCCCTTTTAACGAATAATGCGCCTCCCCCGCGGGTGCGGAGAAGGCGCATGAGGACACACCTTATCCCCCTTACCAAACGGGAGGCGATTCCGTTTCCGGAAACACCCTTTCGGCCGGAAGACCGTGGGTGGGATGCCTGTAGGTCTTAGGGCTCGGAGGAAGTACCCGGCTATTGTATCTTCTCGTGTACGAAGAAGCAACAGAGAGGACGGCGATTTTTCGGCGTGTATTCCGTTTCCCCGAACAACGGAAAAAAGCATGCGGTTGAGGGGTGCATGCATCGGAGGCCGTTATGTCTTTGAAGCGAGGCGAGGGGAGTGCATCTTCTCCCCTCGCCTTTTCATCGTCAGTTCTTCAGAAGCGCTTTCAGCGTGGCGGGGATCGTCTCGCCGGCGCCCATCGCTTTCGGGCCGACGATGTCCTGTCCCATCTCCTGGAAGACGGTGAGGCCGCCCTCGGGCGAGAGAACGAACTCGACGAATTTCAGCGCTCCGTCCGCGTTCGGCGCGTCCTTCGGGATCGAGAGGCCGTAGACGATCGGCTCGCCCTTGACGAGCATCTTCTTCCCCGGCTCCTTCCCTGCGAGTTCGACCGTCGCCGCCGCGTAGTCGTCGGCCCTGGAAGGCTCCATCAGGTTGATCTCCGGGGGCAGATCGAGGTATTTCAGCCCGTGCTGAACGGCCACGGACTTGTACTCGAACGCGTAGTCCATCGCGCCGCTCTCCACCATGGAGACAAGTTCGATCGCCTTCTGGCGGACGCCGCGGCCGGAGTGCTTCATCGCCCGCTCGTAGAGCGCCTCGTCGCCGTAGAACTTTTCCGCGAGCTGGAGCACCATCAGACTTCGGTAGCCGCAGGGATCCGCGTCGGGCTCGGAGTGCCCCCACCGCACGTCGGGGCGCAGCATGACTTCCGTCCAGTTCTTTGCGCCGATCTCCTCGCCGTACTTCGACTTCGGCCCGTACATCAGAACTATGGCGTTGCTGGCGAAGAGGATGTTCCAGTCCGTCGTCGCAGGCCGGAGCAGCTTCTCGATGACCATGTAGTCCGCCGAGAAGAACGCGTCGCACGCCCCGCCGAGATCGGTGATCTTCCGCGCGAGCGCCGCGCTGCCGCCCGATTCGCGCTGGATGTCCACGCCGGGATTGGCCTCTTCGTACATCGCCTCGATCTTCGCCATGGGAGCGGCAAGGCTCCCCGCATGGTAGACGACGACCTTCTCCGCCGCGAACGCGCCGGAGACTAGGAGAAGAAGTACCGCTGCCGCAAGGAACAACCTTCGTAACTGTTTCATGAACAACACCTCCGTTAAAGTATGATGCACCATCTACAAAACATGGACTGAATCCGGGCTGAAACTCGCCCAGTATTCTCCGCCGACGGCGACCCCTCCCGAGAGAAGCGCCGACGAAAGAACCTGCGCCGTGATACGCATGCCGCCGTCCGTGCGCATGATCACTTCGAACGCCATCCCCCTTGGAACGATGGAGACGACCTTCCCCCGAAACGCGTTCCGGGAGTCTGCGGGGTGTTCCGCCCCGATGACGACGTCCTCGGGGCGGATGCCGAGCAGCCGTTCGCCGGAAGCCGCCGCCTTGCCGAGAAGGAGCGTCGCGCCCCCCTCCGTTACGGCGGCCGTGCCCCGAATGCTCGCCGAGAAGAGATTCTTCATCCCCACGAACTCGGCGACGCTCCTGTTCGCCGGCGCCCGGAAGACCCCCCGGACATCCCCCACCTGCTGCAAAACGCCGTCCGAGATCACGGCCACTCTGTTTCCGAGCGAGAGCACTTCCCCGAAATCGTGGCTCACCATCACCAGCGTCATGCCGCCGCGATTGATCTCCGCCAGGTAGTCCCGCAGCTCCTCCCTGAAGGACGGGTCGAGCGCGGAGAGCGGCTCGTCGAGCAGCAGGACGGAGGGCTTCACCGCGAGCGCGCGGGCG
>WPCG01165453.1_pt1 | contig 26502 bp, 27 predicted proteins | sample 5403311 | NCBI WGS metagenome assembly WPCG01 (sample SAMN12869467, study PRJNA574797) | sludge metagenome | isolation source: wastewater treatment of Control | place: China:Beijing | collected 2019-05-17 | reverse complement strand
GATGAAAAGAAGACGGCGTTCGACTCGCCCGAGGGCACGGCCATCGTGAAGCTCTGGCAGGACATGGTGCGCGAAGGCATCATGAAGGCGCCCGTGGGACAGGACTACAACGCGTGGGACGTCGTCCGGAACGACTTCGCCACCGGCAAGACCGCGATGGTCCAGCTGTCGACGGCGAGCCTCGGCGGTCTGATAGAGGTGAGCGAAGGCGTCTTCGAGCTTGGGACGGCGTTCCTGCCCGCCGGGAAGCAGCGCGGCGTTCCCACCGGCGGCGCGTGCCTCGTCGTTCTGGAGAAGTCCCCCAAGGAGAAGCGGGCGGCCGCGGCCGAGTTCCTCAAGTTCATGACCAACGAGGAGAACGCCGCGCTCTTCAGCGAAGTGACGGGGTACATGCCGGTTACCCATGAAGCCGCGGCTTCCGAGAGGATCCGCGCGCTCCACGCGAAACACCCTCAGTACCGCGTCGCGCTGGAACAGCTCGAACACGCGAAAACGCGCCCGATGATCAAGGGGTACCGCGAGATGTCCGTCCTGATGCAGGAGGAGTTCAAAAAGCCCATGCGCGATCTCTCCATCGCTCCGGAGACGTCGGTGAAGGCCGCCGCCGCGCAGGTGCAGGAACTTCTCGACAGGGAGGACTAGGCCGTGTTCACGCTGTACGAGATAGCGCACAGAGGGTGGGCCGCCGCCGCGCCGGAGAACACCGGAGCGGCCTTTCTCGCCGCGCTCGACGATGATGTCGGGATGGTCGCGGACGCCGTGGAGTGCGACCTCCAGATCACCAAAGACGGACAGGTGGTCGTGATGCACGACATCGCCCTCGGACGAACATCCTACGGAGAGGGCTTCGTCCGCGACCACACCTACGACGAGCTGCAATGCTTCGACATGGGCTCCTTCTTCGCGCCGGAGTTCGCAAGACAGCGGATCATGCGCTTCTCCGAGCTGCTGCGGATGGTCGGCGGGCGCAAGTTCCTCTGCGTCGAGCTGAAAAATCCCGGCAACATCCACCCCGACATGCTCGACCTGGTGCTGGAGGAGCTTGCCGGATATCCGAGGGACTCGTTCATGGTCGAGTCGTTCAATCATCCGTTGATGCGGAAGCTGAAGGATCGCGATCCGTCGATACAGACCGGGCTGATCTTCCACGACGAAGGATTCATGATTCCCGAGCACTGCATGCACGCCGCGTGCGACTGGGTCTCCCTGGTCTGGACCATGGCCGACAGGAAGCTTCTTGCGGAGCTTCAGGCGGACGGCATCACGCCGATTCTTTGGACCGTCAACGAAGAGTGGCAGTTCGACTGGCTTATGGAAAAACTGGAGGGCGTTCACGGGGATCTCTGGATCGCCACCGACCGGCCGGGTTTCATCGGCGGGAGGAAGCGCGTGCAGGAGCTTTCCTGCGCGTCGTTCTGAGCCCGAAGAGTCCGCGACGAGATACGGCGGGGGGAGCTTTCGCTCTCCCCGCTCACATTTCGGCTCCCGACAAGCGGCGCGCCGCCTCGGGGGGACATAGAGCATCGATCACGCGCGTCTCGTTACGCGGAATTCCGAAAATTTCCTTCGCCCTCACCGCGCGCTGTTCCCGTACCCCATTTCGATCAGGAGATTCGCGAGGGCGTGCAGCCGCTCGGCCATCAGCTCGTCGTCGCGCCGGAGCGCCTCCTGGAAGAGTTCGATGTCCTGGTCGATCAGCGGGTTGCCCGTGCAGATCTCCACGCTCATCGCGTCCCCCTGGAGTCCGATCCTGTCGATGCGGGGGTTTTCCTTGTCGTACGGTTGAGGACGGCGGTAGCTCTCCGAAAAGTACCGCTTCGCCGAGCAGACGAGGATGGCCATGTCGATCACCCTGTGCATCGGCAGCTCCTCGGACTGGCGCGACCACTTCCCGCCCGTATGCCGCCAGACCTTCGCCGAGACGTCCACTCTGCCCCGGTCGTTCCACTGGGCCAGCCCGAGGGAGAGCCCCTTGGCCTCGGAGTCGTACGCCTGCCGCCCGTCCACGTTCTCGTAGTTCTCCACCGCGATCACCGGTTTGTGTTTCAACGTCGTCGGGATTTTCATTTCATACAACCTCCGCATTCTTCAGTTTCAGCATCCAGTCGTCGAAGAGCATCGCGAGCTCTTCGGCGCACTCCGCTTTCGTCTCTTCGTCGTACTCCAACGAATCCAGCACGCGCACCGAGAACGCCGCCTCGCCCCGCTCCGACCACTCTTTTTGCAGATGCTTATTCGGATGGCACCGCATCTTCAACTGAAAGACGTTCTTGTTGATCGCGCTCTTCGGGTCGTCGGCGCGCCCGATGTAGCGTCCGCCCTCCGTGCATTCGAAGAGATAGACGCCCATCTCCCGCTTCCGCTGCCTGTACTTCATCAGCAGTTCTTTTTTCCTGTCCACGAAACGACACCCCGAATCATCAAGCTGATTACTAATTTACTCGTTTACTAAATGTAAAATAGCATAAAAAAACGGAAACGTCAATATCGCCTCCGGTAAAAAAATCGACAGTCGATCGTACAAAAAAAGGGGGAGTTATTCCTCTCCCTGCAGGGCAAGCACCAGAAACGCCGTTCCTCCCGGCGCAACGTCGAAAGGCAAGGTGAAAGACGTCATTCCGGGAGAAGTCGCCGGAACGTTTCGTATATTCGTCCCCACCACCATGTGCGGGGGCGTCACTTCGGCGCCTTCGATTCCTCCCGATACGAGCGCCCGCCCGCAGACCATGTTCACCAGCTCTCCGAGCACGGAAGTGGACACGGGATCGTCAATATCCGCCGTCAGCATCCCTCCCGTCATGCCCGACACCACGGAGGCGAATCCTTCTTTGTTCAAAAGGACTACCGCCGTTCCCCGCACCGATCCCACTATGCCCACCAGAGCGGCGAGACAACTTCCTTCGGCAGCCACGCCCGCTTTCACGGACGACTTTACCAGAGAGACGTTCAGACCGCATTCGTTGCATACGTGCAGGAAAGCCCCTCCGAAAGTGTTTACTATTTTTACAAATCGTTCCGTTCCCATCGCACACTCCTCCTACACCATCCAACAGGCTTTCGAAGGCCGCCGGAGTACATTCCGAATTTCCCGACACTCCGCCGAACGGACCTCTTCATCCGTTCGAGCATTCCGAGGCGGTTTCGAACAACATCATGAAAACGCGGACTACTTCCGGGTCGAACTGCGTTCCGGAGCCGGCCTCTATCTCGTCCAGAGCTTCCGAGGGAGTTCGCGCAGGACGGTAGGGACGGCCGGAGGTCATCGCGTCGTAGGCGTCCGCTACGGCGATGATGCGAGCGTGCAACGGAATCGCCCGACCTTCGAGCCCCTTCGGATATCCCTTTCCGTCGAAACGCTCATGGTGGGCCAATACGATCCGGGCCGAAACAGCGAAATCGCCGCCGGAATTGAGTATTGCGTAGCCGATCTCCGAATGTCGTTTAACGGCGAACCACTCTCCCTCTTGCAGCGGTTCGGTTTTATCCAGAATATCCGAGACCGCGATTTTGCCGATGTCATGAAGCTTGGCGGCCGTGAGCAAGGCTCCCACATCTTCGGCACTCATTCCCATGGCGCGGCCCATCCGCTCGGCGAGTTCGGCGACACGCTCGGAATGCTCCCGTTCGCGGGGGATCTTCTCGAAAAGCGAGCGCAATATGAACGAGATCGCCTGACCTCGAACGAGTTCCCGCTTGCGGATCTTCTCCTGGTACATCCTGTTTTCGGCATTCGCGACCAGCTCCTCGACCGATCCGTCTCCGGCGCTCTTCGTCGCTTGACCGAACGCAACGGAGGGGGAACCCGCCGGCGTCCTCTCGGCTTCGAACGCGTCGGATATGCGCATGCGGAGGGCGGATGCTCCATCTTCATCGGTTCGCGGGAGCAGAACGGCGAACTCGTCGCCGCCGATACGGGCGATGATCTCGCCCCCTCGGCACGTTCGCCGGAGCACATCCGCAACAGTCCGCAGCAAAATATCTCCGACCCGATGTCCGAAAGCGTCGTTGATCAGCTTGAGGCCGTTGACGTCCATCAGCAGCAGCGTCAGAGGAAAATTTCCGGCGCTATCCAGCCTGGCGAACTCCTCGTCGAAGAAGCGCCTGTTGTAGAGCCCGGTCAGGTGGTCATGAAAACTCAGGAATTCGATCTCCTGTCGCTGGCGTTTCAGCTCGGTAATATCGACGATGACGCCGCAAAGTCCCGTAAGGACGCCATCCTCGGCACGCATGGGGAATTTGCCGGAAAGATAATAATGCCGACCGTCCGGACGGTCGAAGAGTTCTTCGAACTCCATGAATTCACCGCTCCGGAGCACCTCCGCGTCATGGCGGCAAAAGTGCGCGGCCGCTTCGGGAGGGAAAAGATCGGCGTCCGTCTTCCCCAGCACCTCTTCGCGCCGACATCCGGTGATCTCCTCCCACTTACTGTTGACGAAACGATACACGCCGTCGATATCCTTAATAAACATCAGCGCGCCGCTGTTTTCTATCAGATCGGCGAGGAAGCGTTCTTGCTCGCGCAGCTTGTTCTCCGCTGCCGCAAGTCGTTCTTTCAACCTGTGCAGTTCATCCATCCGCGCTCTCCCGTCCGGAAAAGTGATCCCCCGCATACATTAAACCGTATGCTCGTCTCTTTTGCAATATATCGAAAGGCATATTTCTTTTCGCCGGCCAAAAAAGAGCGACGATGCCCGTCTGTTCACCGCAGTGCTATAATCGTTCCGGCGAGAGGTCCCGCGCAGTGTCCGTCGATCGAAGAGGAGAGGATGAACGGATATGAAACCGCTGCTGAAACGAGTGTACGAAGCGCCGCACCCCCGGGACGGCTTCCGAATTCTTGTGGACCGGCTGTGGCCGCGCGGCGTCGCAAAGGAGAAGGCCGCCGTCGACCTGTGGCTGAAGGAGGCCGCCCCCAGCCCGGAGCTGCGGAAATCGTTCTGCCACGACCCTGCGAAGTGGGACGATTTCCGGGCGCGCTACGCCGCCGAGCTGGAGACGAACGCGGCGGTCGACACGATACTGGAGCGCCTGCGTGAAGGGACGGTCACGCTCGTCTACGCCGCGAAGGACGAGACGTACAACCACGCCGCCGTGCTCGCGGAGCACGTGGAGCGGCGAAGCGCGGGAAAATGCGCGCGCCTTCCGTGAAAGCGCGCGCACGGCGCACAAGGGGGAACCGTACATGAGCAAAACCGGAAAACGCGGAATCAAGCGCCGCTCCGAGCGGCCGAATCCACCAACGGAAGCGCCAACCGTCGCACGAGAGCGGAACGAGGCCGCGCCCGGCGGCATCGAGATCATGCATTACGCTCCCGACGGTTTCGAAGAGCTCCGCAACGCGACGCTGGAAGACTGCGCCCGGCTGAAAGACCTTCCCGGGATCACGTGGATCAACGTCGACGACATTCGCGACGCGGCGACGGTCCGGAACCTGGCGGCTCTTTTCAAGCTGCACCCGCTGACGACGGAGGATATCGGCAACCCCGCGCAGCGCCCCAAAGCGGAGAACTTCGAGCACTATCTTTTCTTCGCTCTCAAGATGCTCACCTACGACGACGCGACGCACTCCATCCTCAACGAGAACGTCAGCGTCGTGCTGGGCGACCGCTGGGTCGTCTCGTTCCAGGAGCGCGAGGGCGACGTGCTCGCCCCCGTCAGGGACCGCATCCGTTCGGGGAAGGGACGCCTCCGGAGCGAAGGCGCCGACTACCTGGCCTACGCCATCATGGATTCCGTGGTGGACGAGTATTTCGTCGTCCTCGAAAAGCTCGGCGACCACATCGAGGAGATCGACGAACAGATCCTCGCCGTTCCGGACCGGACGCACATGAAGGAGCTGCACCGATTGAAGCGCGAGATTCTCTTTCTGCGGAAGGCGGTCTGGCCGCTGCGGGAAGAGATCGCGACCATCGAGAAGAGCGGCTCGCGCCTCGTCGGCGACTCGATCAAGCCCTTCCTTCGCGACCTGTACGACCACACCATCGAGATCATCGACATGGTGGAGACCAACCGCGACATCGTGAGCGGCATGCACGACACGTTCCTCTCGGCGGTCAGCAACCGGATGAACGAGATCATGAAGGTGCTCACCATCATCGGCACGATCTTCATCCCCCTCACCTTCATCGCGGGCGTCTACGGAATGAACTTCGAGCACATGCCGGAGCTGAAGTGGCCCCGGGGGTACTACGGCGTTATGGCGCTCATGGCGGCGCTCGCCCTGAGCATGCTCGCCGCGTTCAAGAAGCGGAAGTGGCTCTAGCCGGCCGCCGGGGCCTCACACGCCGCAGAGGAACTGCCTCGGAAACATGTCCGCCTTGTCCGCCAGTATGTTGGCGATTTCGAACAGCATCTCGGCGTACTCCTCGTACTGCTCCTCCTTGAGGCCGATGATCGACCCCGAGATGCTGATCGCCCCCAGAAGCATCCGCCCGGATACGACCGGGACGGCGACGCACTTCACGCCCTGCGACTCCTCCCCGAAATCCAGGGCGTAGCCGCGCGCCCGCGTCTCCTCGATCTCTTCCATCAACGCATCGAAGTCGGTGATCGTCCTCGGAGTGTACCGCTTCATGCCGTGTTCGGCGACGATCCCGCGGATCTGCTCGTCGGACATCTTGCTCATCATCGCCTTGCCCACCCCGGTACAGTGCATGTCCAGCGTCTTTCCCGTGATGGAGTAGGTCACGTTCTTGTTCGCGGGATAGCTCGCGTCCAGGTAGAGCACCCTGCCGTCCTTCGGAATGGTGAAATAGACGATCCCGCCCGTCTTCTGCTGCACGTCGTCGAGGAACTTCATCGCGTACTCGATGATCGGGAGGGCCTTGCGGACGCTGTAGCTCATCTCGAGCACGTCCAGCCCCAGACGGTAGAGCTGGCTTGTCTTCTCCTTCTCGAGGACGCCGCAGAACTCCAGAGTCCGCAACATGTTCGAGAGCGTGCTCTTCGGGAATTTCTTCTCTTGGAGCAGCTGGTTGAACGTCCACTCTGGATTTTTCCCCGTAAACAGCTTCAGCAGCCCGAACGCCTTGACCACGGACTGCATCTTCCAACCCTCGGATCGCTCCTTTTTTTCCACCGTCAATCACTATCCTTTATCTTCGCCGCGAAAAAATGATTCCTGATCAGGGGAAAGAGTATGGAGATCGCCGTCAGAGCGAGCAGCGTCACCGTGACGGGGCGCGTGAAGAAGATGCTGTAGCTGCCCTGCGACATCACAAGCGCCCTCCGAAGGTTGGATTCCAGCAGCCCGCCCAGCAGAAGCGCCAGGATGAACGGACCCGGAACGAATCCACCCCTCTTGAACAAGAACCCCAACAACCCGGCGCCCCCCATGATCAGGACGTCGAAGAAGCTGTTGTTGAGGGCGAAGGAGCCCACGGTGCACAGGACGACGACAGAAACCCACACCGTCTCCTTCCGCACGTTCAGCACCTTGGCGGAGAGCTTCGCGGTGAGCAGTCCGAAGAGCAGAATGAACGCGTTCGCGATCAGCATGAGCAGCATGATGGTCACCACGAAGTGCTGGTTGTCGGTGAACATCTTCGGCCCCGGCTGCATTCCGTACATCATCAGCGACCCTATCAGGATCGCGCTGACCGAGTCGCCCGGAATGCCGAGCGCGAGCATCGTCGTCAGCGCGCCGCCGATCACGCTGTTGTTCGCGGTGGACGCGACCGCCAACCCCTCCAGCGAACCCTTCCCGTACTCTTCCGGATGCTTGGACATCTTGCGCGATTGCCCCCAGACCACGATCGACGCGATGTCTCCGCCCGCGGCCGGCACGGCGCCGATGAGCGTCCCGATGGCCGCCGCGATCACGGTCGGACGGAAGAGCTGCTTCGCCTGCGCGCGGGTCGGGAAGACCTTCCCCAGCGACAGATTCTCCATCTTGACCTTCTCTTCCGCTTTTTCCAGCTCCGGATTTCTCTCGTAGATCTGGTTGAGCACCTCTCCGATGCCGAACATGCCGATCATCACCGGCAGAAAGGAAATTCCCGCTATAAGCTGCGTGCTGTTCAGCGTGAACCGCCGCACCGCGAGAATCGGATCGATGCCGATCGTCGAGAGGAGAAGACCGACGCAGCCGATCAGCAGCCCCTTCACCACCGACCTGTCGGAGACGACGACCATCATGGAGAGGCCGAAGAGCGCCAGCGCGAAGTATTCGGTGGGGCCGAAGCGGACGGCGAAACGGGCCAGAGGAAACGAGAAGAAGATCAGTATCAGCGTGCTGAAGACGCCGCCGATTACCGAGTAGATCACATTGACGCCGAGGGCGAGACCTCCCTTGCCTTGCTTGTACAGCTCGTAGCCGTCGAGCGACTGCATGATCGACGCGGGAGTGCCGGGAGTGTTCACCAGAATCGCCGAGAGCCCTCCGGCGAAGATCGCGGAGTTCCACAGCGCGATGAGCACCGCGAACCCGTCGTTCGGCGAGAGCCAGAAGGTCATGGGCGTGAGGATGGCGATCGCCATGGTGGCGGATAGCCCGGGCAGCGCGCCGACGACCGTGCCGACGAACACGCCCGCGAACACCCAGAAGAGCGTGGAGACCGTCATGAGATCAAGAAAACCCTGAAGCCATATCATCGCGCATCCCCCCTCATATCACGAAATAGATCCGCAAAAAGCGGTAAAAGACAAGATAGACCATCGAGATGAAGACTATGGTATAGACGATGTTGAATTTGAGAGAACGCGCGTAATAAAAGTTGAGAAAGACGACCAGGAGCGCGGAAGCGAGGAAGAAATCCGAGACGCGCCACAGCGCCAGATAGGCGGCGAAGGCCGCGACCGTGACGAAAACGTTTTTGAAATTGTCGTCGATCCGGAACGTTGCGTCGGAGTCGGCGTCCTTGCTCGCGACCCCCTTGAGAATCAACGCGGCTCCCAGGCCTATGACGAGAAACGAGACGAAAAACGGGAAAAAGCCGGGGCCGGGAACGCCGTCGGATGTCAGCGACGCGACGCCCAGCCGAAGAGAGGGGAACATGAACGCGGCGCCGATGCATACGGCCGCCGCTCCGGAGAGAACATCTTTTTTGATGCGCATGGAGCGCCACCCCCGTCGTTAAATTTCCCCGGGCCGGCGAGGCCCGGTATCGCCGACGAACAGACCGGCGAACACTGCGAGGAGACGAACGCCCGGTTCGAAACCCCGTCGCCCCCCCGCCGTCGCGGGAGAGCTGGAACATATTCTACAACACCCGAGAGTTTCGGACCGGATCACGTCGGCGACCGGAGGTTTCGGACTCGTTCGCCGACGTTTCGAAAAAGAAGAGGCGGGGCCGCTGCGGACTCGTCCCCGCCTCTTCCGGTCAAACCACTCGCTGCACGCTGCGCGGCGGAGTCTTTTTTACTTGGATATTCCCAGACTCGGGATCAAATCCGAGAACAGGTCGAGATTCGTCTGGGCGAACGCGTCCATGTCCGCGCCGTTCAGGTAGGCGTGCTCGAAGCCTCTCTTCGCCAGAAGGGACTTCATCTCCTCGCTGTTCAGGGCCTGTTCGCTCGCCTTCTCCAGGATCGCGACGATCTCGGCGGGCGTTCCCTTCGGCACTGCGAACGCGCCCCACCCCTGGATGACGACGTCGACGCCGAGTTCCTTCGCGGTCGGAATCTCGGGGAGGATGGAGGATCTCTTCTCGCCCAGGACGGCGAGCACTCTGAACTCTCCACTCTCCACAGCGGACTGAATCTCGGAGGGGGAGACGGTGACAAGTTCGATGTTCTTCCCCATCAGCGCGGCGATCGCGGGAGCGGCGCCTTCGAACGGCACGTGGATGAACTTGGAGCCGCGCTCTCTCTCAAGAAGCGCCGCCGCGATGTGCCAGATGGAACCCGTTCCGGAGTTGCCGGCGCGCAGCTTTTCCGGATTCTGCTTCGCGTACTCAAGGAACTCGTCGAGCGTCTTCCACTCGGAATCGGCTCTCACCGTCACGGAGGCGGGAATCGTCATGGCGCGGCCGAGGAAGGTGAAGTCGCTGCTCTTGGTATCCGTGAATCCAAGCGCGCTGATCATCGTCGACTCGACGGGCATATAGGCAAGAGTGTATCCGTCCGGGGCGCTGCTCTTGACGAATTCGAGGCCGACCGCGCCCGAAGCGCCGGTGCGGTTGGTGACGATCACGGGATTGTTCAGGATCTTCTCGAGCTCTTTGGCGTAGATTCTGGCGACCGTATCGGAAGCCCCGCCGGGCGAATACGGCACGACGATGGTGATCGGCTTTCTCGGATAGTCCGCCGCGGACGCGCCTACGACTCCCCCCGCAAGACCAAGAACCATCGCCGCTACAAGCAACACGCTCATCGCTTTTTTCATTTTGTCTCCTCCTGTCGTTCTCATGAACATCTCTTCCACAGCCCTTGCGGGCTCCTACGGACGCCCTTTCACAGCGCGATGTTCGCCGCGTCGGCGATACCGCGCAGTTCCTTTTCGATCCGCTTCTTCTCCGCGTCTTCGATATACAGCAACGGTTTCCGTACGCCACCTCCCCGCAGCCCGCGCAATTCCAGACCGTACTTCAGAATGCTCATATCGGCCCCCGCTTTCATGCAGAGCACCGTCTCGTTGGCGATCTTGTGCCAGCGCCCCGCCTCCGCGAGATCGCCCTCCCGCAAATATTTGTAGACGTTGACGAACGGCTCCGGCAGAGGGCAGGCAACGCCCGACACGATACCGGAACACCCGATGACGAGCGCGGACAGGAAGAGTCTGTCGAGCCCCACCACGACGGAGAAATCGCCGCCGTTGATCCTGGTGAATTCGTTGATCTTGTGCATGTCCGGGGAGCTGTACTTCACGCCGACGATGTTCGGCGCCTGCCGGGCGGCCTCGGCGGCCACCTCCACGCTCAGATCGTTCGCCGCGCACTGCGGAATGCCGTACATGTAGACCGGGAAGTCGGCGGGAACGCTCCGCGCCACGTCGACGAAGAATCGGACCATCGCTCTGTCGTGGACGTTGAAATAGCTCGGCGTCACCACGCCGATACCGTCGGCGCCGATGGCGTGGGCGTGCTTCGCCAACCGTATCGTATCTTTCGTGGTCATCGCGCCCGTGTGAATGAACACTGTGACGCGGCCTGCGGCACGCCGGACCACAGTTTCCGCCACCAGCTCCCGCTCCTCGCACGACATCAGGTGCATCTCGCCCGTGGTGCCGCACGGATACAGGCAGTCCGTCCCTTTGGCGATCGAGAAATCGGTCATCGCCTCGATCGCCGCGACGTCGACCATGTCCCTTTCATCGAAGGGAGTGGTCATGGACGTGGTGACTCCGAACAGCTTCTTCATCGTGCATCTCCCTTCCCGGGTTCTCTCCCGGCGGACCGCTTCGTTGCGGATTTTTTCATCGCTGCACTCGTCCGGAGCCGTCGCCTTCCATAAGGGCGACGATCTCCTCCACCGAGACCAGGTTGAAATCCAACTCGACACTGTGTTTCAGGCAGGAGGCGGCCACCGCGAATTCGAGGGCCTTCCGGCTGTCGTAGCCGTTGAGCATGGCGTACATGAGGCCGGACGTGAACGAGTCGCCTCCGCCCACCCTGTCCACGATCCGGATGTCGTACTCTCTGGAGAGATAGGCCGTTCCGTTCGTGTACAGCATCCCGGACCACTTGTTGTCGGAGGCGGATATCGACTTGCGGAGCGTGGTGCCCACGGCCTCGAAGCCGTACTCCCGCTGAAGCTGCTTCGCGACGTCCACGTACGACGCAGTGTCCAGCTCCCCCTTGTGCACGTCGGATGCGCCGGCCTTTACGCCCAGCATCTTCTCGCTGTCCTCTTCGTTGCCGACGAGCACGTCGACGTACTTCACCAGGCGCTTCATCGTGGCCTGCGCCTTCTCCGGTGTCCAGAGGTTCTTTCTGTAGTTCAGATCGCAGAAGATCTTGACGCCTTTTTTCTTCGCCTTTTCGCACGCCTCGGCCAGCACGTCGGGCAGGGTGTCGCTCAGCGCCGCCGTGACGCCGGAGAAGAGAAAGGCCGAAGCGCCCTCGAAAATTGTCTCCCAGTCGAACTCTCCGGGCCGGACCGCGGAAATCGAGGTATTCTTCCTGTCGTAGATGACCTTCGACGCCCTCTGCGACGCTCCCTTTTCGATGAAGTAGACGCCCATCCGTTCGCCGCCGAACTGGATGAACCGAGTCCCCGCGCCGAACTTTTTCAGCTCCGCCACGGCCGCCTTCGCGATGGCGTGATCGGGAAGCTTCGTGACGACTTCCGTCTCCATGCCGAACTGCGACAGCGCAACGGCGGCGTTCGCTTCCGCCCCGGTGTAGTTCAGGACGAACCTGTCCGCCTGATGGAAGCGGTAGTACCCTTCGGGGCCCAGGCGGAGCATCACCTCGCCGAAACAGACGATCCTTCCCACGCGGCGCCCCTCCTTACGCCCTGCCCTGAAGCAGCGAGACGAACGCCTCGGCTCTCTTCCGGATTTCGCCGTAGTTCTTCTCCGCGAGGAGTTTCTTGTCGGCCAAACGCCCGCCCACGCCCGCTCCGGCGCATCCGGCGTCCAGGAAGCCGGGCAACGACTCCTCGTTCACCCCTCCTGTGGCCAGCAGCGGAATGTGGCTGAGCGGCGCCCGCAGCTCCTTGATGTACTTCGTTCCTAGATGCCCGGCGGGGAAGAGCTTCACGATATCCGCGCCGACCTTGTACGCGTGCGCCACCTCGCTCGGCGTCATCGCGCCGGGGATCGAGACCAGCTTGAGCGCTTTCGTCAAACGGATCACGTCGTCGTCCGCATTGGGAGAAATAATGTACGTCGCGCCCGCATTCATCGCGGCGACGACCTGCTCGGCGTCGAGCACCGTCCCCGCGCCGACGAGCAGCTCGCCGCCGCAGACGCCGTTCAACTGCTCTATAGCCTTCGAGGCCTTTTCGACGCCCTGCGCGTCGCTCTGGTCGAACGTCACCTCGATGCACCGGAGGCCTCCGTCGTAAATCGCCTTCGCCATGTTCAGCAGATCGTCTCCGTAGACGCCTCTGCAGATCACGACGAGCTTTCGCTTGAGTATTTCACCTTTCACGTCCATGCGCGCATCATCTTCCTTCGCTGAATTTAGTTCATCATAGATGGACAGCGTTTTGTAAATTATAGTATCGCGCAGCATGCTTGTCAAATGTTCCTCAGGCGCTCATTTTCGCAAATTCCGATACCGGCACTCGATGCTATAATCGTCGGAAGAGTTGCGCCGAGGGAAACGCCCGCGTTTCATGCCCGGCGCTCCGAACTCTTCGAAGAAAGGCTGGTGTACGAACATGACGCCGGGAATCAACGCGGCGAAGAAGGCGAACGTCCCCTACACGCTGCACGAATACGAGCACGACCCGTCGAGCGAGTCCTACGGATTGGAGGCGGCGGAGAAGCTCGGCGCGCCGCCCGAGCGCGTCTTCAAGACGCTGGTGGTCGCGCTCGACGGCAAGGAGTTGGCGGTGGGGATCATCCCGGTCGACGCCATGCTGAGCATGAAGCTGGTCGCGAAGGCCGCCGGGGCGAAGAAGGCCGTCATGGCGCAGCCCGCCGACGTCGAGCGCGCAACGGGGTACGTCCTCGGCGGAGTGAGCCCGCTCGGGCAGAAGAAACGTCTCAGAACCTTCATCGACTCGTCCGCCGACGCCTTCCCCACGATTTTCGTCAGCGCGGGGCGGAGGGGATTGGACATCGAGCTGCGCCCCGACGACCTGAAAAAGCTGACCGGCGCGTCCTCCGCCCCACTGCGGCAGCAGGAGGGGGAATAGAGAGAGCGACGGCCGGACCGGACAACCTTTTCTAAATCAACGAAGAAAGAGAGGAGATGCATATGAGCACAGCGAACGGAAAGGGAGCGACGATGCTCCTCGACATCGGGGAGCGAACCTTCGAGGTGGAGCTGTACGACACCGGCGCGGCGCGGGAGCTGCTGGCCGGCCTGCCGCAGACGCTCTCCATGTCGCGCTGGGGCGACGAGTTCTACGGCACGCTCCGCACGAAGATCGGGCACGCTGAGGACACGCTCCGCGACATCTTCGAGATCGGCGAAGTCGCGATGTGGCCGCCCGGCGGCGCATTCTGCATCTTCTTCGGGCCCACCCCGGCCAGCGTCGGCGGCGAGCCCCGCGCAGCCTCGCCGTGCGCCCCTCTGGGGAGGATCAAAGGGGACGCGACGCTCTTCCGGAACTTCGGTTCGTCGCTGAAGGACGTGACGCTCACCGCCGGGGAACCGTAGAAAGGATAGACACCGGATTCGGACACAAAAAAGCCTTCGTTCTTTCGGACAGAAAGCAACGAAGGCTTTTTTTCTTGGCGCATCTTCGAGCGATTATTTTACTAAGTACCCTCCATCGACCGGAATGATGGCCCCGCTGACGTAATCGCTCGCACGAGAGGCCAGGAATATGGTCGCCCCCTTCATATCTTCTTCCGTTCCCCACCGATGCGCGGGAATTCTCTCGGAGATCTGGCGATTACGAATTTCGTCGGCGAGCAGGGCGGAGTTCATATCGGTCGCCATGTAGCCCGGGGCGATAGCGTTCACATTGATTCCTCGTCCGACCCAGTCGTTCGTCAACTCCTTGGTGAGCTGCATGACGCCTCCTTTGGCGGCCGAGTAGGCCGGAACGGTCTGCCCTCCGAAGAAGCACGCCATAGAGGCGACATTGATGATTTTTCCGTACCCTTTCTTCAACATAATGCGCCCGGCGAGCTGACACTGTATAAAGACGGCGTTCAAGTTGATACTCAGCACCTCGTCCCACTCCTCGACGGGGAAGTCCTCGGCGGAATGCCGCCTCTGAATCCCGGCCGCTGTGACGAGAATGTCCAGATCCCCGCCGAGTTCCTTCAGGGCGGCTTCGAAGGAGGCGTACACCTCTTCGCGCACGCGAAGGTCGGCCTGTACGCCGGAGCACTTCCACCCCTTCTCCCGAAAAGCATCCACCGTCCGGAAGACGTTGTCGGACGAGCCGATGATCGCAACCTCGCAGCCCGATTCCAGCAGCGCCTCGGCCATTCCTCTGCCGAGGCCTCGAGTCCCTCCGGTGACGATCGCCTTTTTACCCGCGATATCGAATAAAGAATGTGTCATGGAAAGCATCTCCTCTTCCTACTCATCGAAAAGAACAACCATTTTCTTAACCTCTGGTTCCGGGTTGTTCAGATAGTGGAACATCCTGTCGATCTCCGAAAATTTAATGAACGTGGTGACAATGCCGTCGAGCTTGAACTCGCCCCGGGCAAGCTTTTCGATCACGGGCTTGAACTGGTAGCACGACATCCGGGAACCTATCAGATCGAGTTCCCGCTGATCGAGCATCGCCTGGGAAATGGGCTCGAAAGCCGTCGAGAACCCGAGACTGACGATACGTCCGGCGTTTCGGACAAGGCCGTCGGCGAAAAGGCTCGCCAGCGATCCGGGGAAGCAGGCCGCGTCGAAAGCGATGGTCGCTCCCTTGCCGTCGGTGAACTCGCGGACTTTCCGCACCGTATCCTCCTTGGAGCTGTCGACGCAGAGGTCGGCGCCGTATCGCGCGGCGCGGGCAAGCGAACTCTCGTTGATATCGCAGCAGATCACGGTGCACCCCATGTTCTTGCAGGTCTGCAAAATGATCGACCCTATCGTCCCGGCGCCGAGAATAAAGACGACATCGTCGGGAACCAAGCGCCCGCGGGCCGTGCAGTGGGCGCCGATGGCGAAGGGCTCGACGAGTACCGCATCCTTGAAGGGAATCTCCTCGGGAACGATGTAGACGTCGTCCTCCGGCGCGGTGAAAAACTCGCGAAAACCACCGTCCGTGCCGCTGCCGCGGACCTTTACGTTCTCGCAGACATTCTCCCGTCCGATCCCGCACTGGTAGCACTTGCCGCAGGTGATGATCAGGTCCACCGCGACGTGGTCGCCCACTTTCACTTTGGTGACCTTCGAGCCGACTTTCGCAATAACGCCGACATTCTCGTGCCCCGGGATACGGGGGTACGTGGAACACGGATTGGAGCCGTGGAAAAGATGCCCGTCCGAACCGCAGACTCCTGCGGCTTTCATCCGTATCAGCACATCGTAATCGTTCTCTATCTCCGGGATCGGAACCTCTCTGACTTCATACGCGCGAGGCTTGGTGATAACAACTTCTTTCATCGTTTCCATGCGAAGCACCATCCTTTTATAATCGATAGCATCTTATTTTCACGATCAGCACCGCGGGGCGTCAACCGGAGACGAGAGACGGAAGATAGGTGGACAACCACGGCACGTAAGCGAACAGAACCGCGCATGCGATCTCGACAAGGACGAAAGGAATCAGACGCTTGGCGACGTTGCTTACCGGTTGGTCGCTTATGCCGCATGCGACGAACATGGTGGTGCCGAAGGGCGGCGTTGCCTGACCGACCGCGAGGAGAAAAACGAAAACCATGCCGAAATGAACCGGGTCCACGCCGAAAGCGACGGCGATGGGAGCGAGTATCGGACCGAGGATAAGGTTGGTGGCGCCGACTTCGAGGAACATGCCGCAAAAGATGAGAAGTATCACGATCAGCGCCATGAAGACATACTTGTCGCTCGCCATAGCCATGAAAAAGTTCGTGACGTACACGGGAATTCTGTAGTAGGTGATCAGGTAGCCGAAGAGCTGCGCGGTCACTACCAAGAACATGAGGTTCGCCACCACTACCGACGTTACCTTCACTATCTCCCAAACATGCTTACCAGAGATCTCTCTGTAGATGGCCATGCAGACGAGAAAACCGTAAAAAACAGCGACGACCGCCGATTCCGTGGGGGTGAAAACGCCCATATAGATTCCGCCGAGGATGATAAGAGGCATGATCAACGCCCAGACGGCATCTTTGAAAGAGTAGAGGAATCTCTTGAACGAGAATCCCGATTCCTTCGGGAAGTTGCTCCTTTTCGCCTTGAAATAGGCGTACACGCAGAGCATAACGCCCGTGACGACACCGGGCAGAACTCCGGCCATCAAGAGCTTCGCCACGGACACGCCGGTGATGTTTCCGTAGATGACAAAGACGGTGCTGGGAGGGATCACGATACCGAGCGTTCCGCCTATGGCCTGCACCGCTGCGGAGTAATCTTTCGGATAGCCGCGCTTGACCATTTCGGGGTACATCAGGCCTCCTATGGCCGCCGTGGTCGCGACGGAGGAGCCGGAAATGGCCGCGAAAAAGGTGCACGCCACGATCGACACGAGCGAGATCCCGCCGGAAACCCATCCCACGAAGGAATCGGCGAAGACCACCAACCGCTTCGAAAGTCCTCCTCTGGCCATGATGTCTCCGGCGAGGAAAAACGCAGGAAGCGCCAGCATGGAGAAGTTATCGCATCCGACGAAGATCCTCTGCGGAAGAGTGCTCAGCGAAAGCCGAGGGTCGAAGACGATCGCCAGAATACACGCGCTGGCCAGAGACCAGGTGATCGGGAACCCCAACAGCATCAGTACGATCAGAACGACGATCAAGAGGACGGCGGAAAGTTCCACTCACACCACCCCTTCCGTTTCCGGAGATCTCCGGACTCGTTCGACTATTCGCATGCCGGCGGCGAAGACGGCGAACAAAAAACCCACGAACAAAATGCCGTACATGAAACTCATGGAGATACGCATTGCCGGACTTCTCTGAAATCTACCGATCTGGATCATTCCGATCGTGCTGTAGCAGAAAACGCTGGAGACGACCAACGCGACCGCGTCCCGAACGTATTCGAAAATGATCGCCGTCCGAACGGAAAGGATGTTGTCGATCAGGTTGATCCTTACCATCATGTCCTCGCTTATGCCGATGTTGATTCCCAGAAGAACCACGGCCACGAAGAGATACCGCGACAGCTCCTCCGACCACGGCAGGCTGTAGAAGACGACGTAACGTGTGAAGGTCTGCGCGAGTATGACGCTCATCATCAAGACCATCATGATACCCACGAGGCAGTTGACCGTTCTCTGAAGCTTTTTATGCCAGCGCAGCAGACGATTCAAGCAAACACCTCCTTGTTCTTGCGCCGAGACCGCCCGAAAGTCCGCCCGGCGGTCTCGGCGAACGCCTCTACTTCAACGCATCTACTTCAACGCCTCGATTTTCGCCAGCATATCCGCGAACTCCGTGCCGAACGTCTCTCTGACCGAGCGAGAAGCATCGACGAACCCCTGCTTGTCCGGCCGCGTCACCACCATACCTTTGCTTTCGAGCGACGCTATGGCCTCCACGTCCATCGCGCGGCTCAATTCACGCTCGAAAAGCCCCGTCTCTTCGACGGCCTCCTTGAAAATCTTCCGGTCCTCCGCGCTCAGAGAATTCCACGCGCTCGGACTCATGATGAGAAAGACCGTGGAGTAGCAGTGTTCTGTAATCGCCATCTTCTTGTTCACTTCGACCACGTTGTTCTTGTCGATCACCGTCGCCGGATTCTCCTGGCCGTCGATGGCGCCCTGCTGAAGCGCCGTGTACGCATCGCCCCACGCCATCGGAACCGGGTCGGTGCCGAGCGCTCTCCACAGGCTCTGGTGTATCCTGTTTTCCATTACACGGATACGAAGTCCTTCGACGTCCTCCACCGAGTGAATGTCCCTCTTGCTGTTGGTCAGATTTCGAAAACCGGATTCCCAGATGGCAAGGCCGTGAAGGCCCACCTCGTCGAGTTTTTTCAGGAATCCCTCGCCGATCTCGCCGAGGAAAATACGGTCGGCATGTTCGTAGTCGAGGATGACGTACGGAAGGTCCACGGCGGAGATCTCGGAGACGAAATTTCCGAGCGGGCTCTGATTCACCACTGCGATGTCCAGATTACCGAGCTGGCACGCCTCGATGGTATCGCGCTCGCTGCCGAGCTGGCCGTTATGGAAGGTGTGGACGACATATCGCCCCTCCGTTCTTTCCTTGATCAGCTCGGCGAATCTCTCCATGGACCGCCCGATCGCCCCGTCCGCCGCCGACACCTGGCTCATGCGAAGCTCGATCGCCGCGAAGGCGCTCCCCGCAACCAACAAGACCGCGACAACTCCCAAAACCACCATACCGCCGAATCGTTTCGTGCTCAACATCTTTCCCATCTCCCTTTCGTGAATTCGTGCCGCCTTTGTAGATCTACGGGCGCTGAAGCGTACCGTCCATCAGCCGCGTCTGCGTCCACGTAGTCACCGTATTTTCACAAGGGTACTTTTTCGCCTCTCTCTCGTTCAACTCCACACCGAGGCCGGGAGAGGCGTTCGCATACACATAGCCGTCGCGGAACTCGGGCAACCCCGGAAAAACATCGAGCAGCGCATCTCGGGGCCCTTTCAAATCGTGAAGGATAAAATTGGGAGGCTCGGTTCCGGACCACTCCTGCACACCGAAGTTGTGGGCCGCCAGGTCGATGTGAATATTGGCCGCGTGGGCGACGGGCGACATGTCTCCCGGCCCGTGCCATGCGGTCCTGACGCCGAACTGTTCCGCGAAGATCTGGAGCTTGCGGGCCGGAGTGATGCCGCCTATCTGGCTTATATGGACGCGGATGAAATCGATAAGGCGCTCCGATATGATCGACGTCCACTCGTAGGGATTGTTGAACAGCTCTCCCTGAGCAAGGGGAATCGATGTGCTCCGGCGCAGCGAGCGAAGCCACTCCCCCTGCTCCAGAGAAACAGCGTCTTCGAGAAAGAAGAGGTCGAAAGGCTCCAGGGCTTGAGCGAAGCGGATGGCGTCGACGGGCGGAATACGCTCGTGCACGTCGTGACAGAGAGCGATGTCGAAGCCGATCTTGTCTCGAAGACTTTCGAACAACGCGATCGTGTCGCGCAGATATTTACGGGAATCCAGATAGACCCCTTTCGGAGCGCCGACGGGGGCGCCGAAAGGGGCGTCGCCGTACCTCCCGCCGCCGTACCCCCCGCATTGACATCGTATATGCGTTATCCCTTGCTCGCGGTACCGGGCTATGTTGTCGCAGATTTCGACGATATCATTCCCCTCGGCATGGCGGTATATCGGAACGCCCTCGCGACATTTTCCTCCGAAAAGCTGATACAAAGGCATCTTCGCCATCTTTCCCTTGATGTCCCACAACGCCATGTCCACCCCCGAGATGGCGTTGTTCTCCGCCGGGCCGTTGCGCCAGTAGCCGTTCTGGTGCATCAGGTGCCAGAGTTCCTCGATATTCTCCACCGGACGCCCTACCAACAAGGGCTTCAGATACTCCTCCACAAGACACTTCACCACCAAATGGCGGTACGCGAAGGTCGCGCACCCCAAACCGCAGAGTTCCGGCTCGCTCGTCTCCACCTTGACGACGACGAGATTGATACCCTCCGGCGCCGTGCAGATCACTTTGATATCCCGTATCGAAACCGCCATACCATGACCTCTTTTCCTTGATATCTCCACTCTCGCACGCTCGGAAGAACTTCCTTCGGTCAGCGCGATACCGCTCCCGCGCACACTTGTAAGTTGTCTTACAAGATTCGGGTAAAAAAAATTACCCTTCCAAGCGCTCTATCGCCTGCTGCAAATGCTCGTACATGAGCTTCGAGGCCAGTCTGACGTTTTTTTTCCGGATGGCGTCGAGGATCGCGGTGTGATAATATACGCCGTCCTTGTACCCGAAGACCTTGTTCAGTGTTGCATGAGTGCGGGCCGTCTCGTTGAAAACCTCTTTCAGGCTTTTCTCCAGAAGATGATTCCCCGATGCCTTCGCTATGCTTTCATGAAAACGTATGTCCTCACGTACGAATACTTCCGCGTTGCCGACATTGTCGATCATGTTGCGCAAGTGCAGTTCCAGCTCCTGCATCATCTCCGGAGTCGCGTTGGAAGCGGCGAGGCGACACCCCTCCGTCTCCAGGATACGCCGGAATTCCAACACTTTTTTCATATCTTTGCAATCTTGGCTGGTAATGCTGTTCGCATTGTTCGGGAATGCGTCCAGAGAGCTGCTCCTCACGAACGTTCCCTTGCCATGGAAACTCTGCAGAGCGCCGACGCCGACGAACTGTTGAATAGCAACCCGGATGCTCGGCCTGCTGACGCCCAAAGTGCGCGAGAGAACATTTTCGGACGGAATTTTCTCTCCGACGGGCCAGACTCCATCTTCTATATTTTTTTTAATGTAATCCACAACTTGCTGAACGACGTTCGTCCGCATAACCTGCATTTGGCCCTCTCAACTTGTCTTACAAGATAGTGCCATCATTATAGCTTGATACAACAGAAACGCAACCTTTTTTTCCTCTTTTTTCTCGTTGCTTCTTCCCCTTCCGGAACAGGGCGCCGCACCCGTCAGAGAGCAAAATCATGTTCTTCGAAGCGTGAAGATGAAGCGCGGGGCAATACGAACACCGGCCGCTCCGAAAACAAAGGATGTTTCCGAAGCGGCCGATCACTCACGAATACGTCGTTTTGGCCGCAAGATTGTTCCGGGAAGCGCTACGCCCCTACTCCAGCGGTCCCTTCGGGTAGAGCGGGAACGCCGAAATCAGCTGCATCGCCTCGGCCCTGCAGGCGTCGAGGACGGCTCCGTCCTCGGGGGCGCCCGCAACTTCGTTCATGATCGCGGCGATCCGCTTGATCTCCGGCTCCTTCAGACCGCGCTGCGAGACGGAGGTCGTCCCGATGCGCACGCCGCTGGTGACGGAGGGTTTCTCCGGATCGGAGGGGATCATGTTCTTGTTGATGGTGATGCCCACGTATTCGAGGGCATCCTGGAAGAGCTTGCCCGTGATCTTCTTCGGGCGAAGGTCGAGCAGCACGATGTGGTTGTCCGTCCCGCCGCCGATGACGCGGAAGCCGTAGCCGGAGAGTTCCGCCGCCAGCGCCCTGGAGTTCGCGACCACCTGGAGCATCGTTTGACGGAACTCCTCGGAGGCCGCGTGCTTGAAGAGCCACGTCTTCGCCGCCATGATGTTCAGGTGGATGGAGCTGATCGCGCCGGGGAAAACTCCCCTGTCGAGCGCCTTCGCGTGCTCCGCCTTGCAGAGGACCATGCCGCCGCGCGGCCCGCAGAGCGTCTTCGTCGTGGACGACGTGACGAAATCGGCGTGCGGCACGGGGCTGGGGATGACCTTCGCCGCGACGAGCCCGGCGACGTGCGCCATGTCCACCATCAGCAAGCCGCCGACGGAGTGCGCTATACCTGCGATGCGCTCGTAGTCGATCAGGCGCGGGTACGCGCTGCCGCCCGCGATGATCAGCCTGGGCTTGTGCTCCTTCGCCAGCGCCTCCAGCTCGTCGTAGTCGATCTGCTCGGTCTGCGCGTTCAGTCCGTACGAGACGAAGTGATAGAACTTGCTCATGAAGTTCGCCGGAGAGCCGTGCGTCAGATGACCGCCGTGGTCCAGCCGCATCCCGAGCACGCAGTCGCCCGGTTTGAGCACCGCCGCGTACACGCTGTAGTTGGCGGTGGAGCCGGAGTAGGGCTGCAAGTTCGCGTGGTCCGCCCCGTAGAGCGCCTTCGCCCGCTCGATCCCCAGACGCTCCATCTTGTCGGCGATCTGCGACCCCGCCTGAAAACGCGCCCCCGGATACCCCTCGGTCGTCTTGTTGGCGAAGACGCACCCCGAAAGCTCCAGAAGCTCCTCGCTCTCGGTGCTCTCCGAGGCGATCATTTCGATATTGTGCTCCTGCCGGTCCAGCTCCTCGACGACGATTCCGTACAGCTCCGGATCGGACATCCGCGTGTGTTTCAACATCTCCCAACAACCTCCTGAAATATCGGGGCCGAGAACAAAAAAAGTGAACACGGTCCCGCAGTCTTGCAACGAGGATACTCCAAGTTTCAAGAAGCGGCAAGGGGGACGATCATCCTCGCGGGGTTCGCGGTGAGATTGACTGCTACGACACCTTGCCGCTATTATGAATACGGTTCTTTTACTCTGAAAGAATCCATCTACGGAAGAGAGAAACGCTTCCCGAAATCGATCTCCGTCTTCCCCGGAACGAGAGAAAAAGAGCGGCAAAAATCGAGCACACAACATAAGGAGTGATCTCAGTGAAAATGTTCCGTCGCGTATCGATCCGATTCCGTCTTCTGCTTCTTACCGGCACTCTGTGTCTTTTTACCGGAGCGGCGTCTTTTCTCGGTTACTATCGACTCGGCATGGCCGAGGAGAGCGTCCAAGCCATGTACATAGACAGACTCATGCCCGTCTACTGGACGAACGACAACAGAAACCACTCGAGAATGGTGGAGGCGAGCGTCTACTCTCTGATGATCGTTTCCGACGCGGCGCAGCGCTCGTCGATCGCCGCCGAAATCGCCGAACGCAGAGAAGCGATGGATCGAAACCTTTCGGAGCACGAGGACACCATACTTACACCGCGCGAAGCCGAACTTCTTGCGGAGAGCCGCAGAGCCTTGACGGAAGCTCGCGAAGCAATAAATTCCATCGTCGGCATGACGGAGACCGTCCGGGGCGTCGAAGCGTACGCCGCATACGGAAGAGATGCGGCGCCCGCTTTCGACCGTCTTCAGAACACGCTCCTGGCCCTCTCCGACTACTGCCTCGAAGAGGCCGGGCATCAGAACGAAGAGACGAAGGCGGCCATCGCGACGGCGAGAAGAGTGCTCGTGCTCCTCGCCGTCGCGTCCGTCGTCTCGGGATTGCTCTTCGGACTGCTTATAGCATCCTCCGTCGCAAAAGCTCTCGCAGCTCTTCGAAGCGGGGTCGAGCGCTTCTCCGAAGGAGACCTTACCGTCGAATTCGACGAAAGCGGCGAAGATGAAATCTCTCTCGTCGCCCGTTCTCTCGCGCTTATGGGAGAAAAGCTGCGCCGCGCGATCAAGTCCATAGCCGACGCCGCGGAAAAGCTGGGGAACAGTTCGGAGGACTTCTCCGCTCTGGCCGAGGAATCGAACGCCGGAGTCGAAGAGTCCCGCGCCGGCGTGGACGATGTTTCCTCTCAGATGGAAAGCCTTGCGGCGGCGAGTCAAGAGATAAACGCCGGCGTCGGAGAGGTGGCCGCCGGGGCGCAGTCCTCGGCGCAAAAAGGGACGGAAATGGCGAACGAGGTCGAACGTGCGCGCCTCTCCGGAGAAGAAGGGCGGAAAGCCGTCGAAAAAGTCGTCCTCAGCATCGGCGGAGTGGCCGAAGACACCGAACGGTCCGCGAGGGAGGTCGGAGGTCTTGGCGACCGCGCGAGAGAAATTCAGAGCTTCGTCACTCAGATAGGAGCGATCGCCGACCAGACGAACCTCCTGGCGCTGAACGCCGCGATCGAGGCTGCGAGAGCGGGCGAAGCGGGAAGAGGATTCGCCGTCGTCGCCGAAGAAGTTCGCAAACTCGCCGAAGAGAGCAACGAAGCCGCGAAACAGATCGCTTCGCTCGCCGCCGGAATCACGAAGGACTTGGACAGCGTGGTGGCGTCGTCCGAGAAAAACGCGAAGGAATCGAAGAGATCGAGCGCTCTTGCGGAGGAGACGCGCGGCACTATCGAAACGATGATGGCCGCGCTGTCGCGGATCTCGACGGCGACGCAGGACCTTGCCGCGGTCTCCGAAGAACAGGCCGCGTCGAGCGAAGAGATCGCGGGGGCGGTGCGGGACATCGCGTCGCGCGCGAGCGCCGCCTCCGCGTCCTCCGATATGGTGAGAGGGCAGATGAGCGAGGTCGGAACCTCCGCGGAGAGAGTGGCGCAGGGTTCGGAAGAGCTGGCGCGACTTTCCGTCGAGCTGCGGAAGCTTGTAAGCGCCTTCAGGTTCGACGAAGAGGCGCGATCGGGAAGCCTTGTCCCCGTGGAGAATCCGACGGAACGGGGTCGGCGGCGGTCATGATCCGCGACGCCGGACGTAAGAAACACGGAGAAGAGAATCCCTCGGGCGAAGACCCTCACGTGATAGAATAGCATCGATAATTAAAGACAATCGCGCATCCGCGCAATACACTCGCGGAATCGACCGGGGGGGAATTCGATGTCGAGCGAATGGAAGGGATATAACGAATTAGCATGGACGGAGCGCATTCTCGCGTCTCCGGAGGAGTACGAAGAGGAAGCGGAGCTGTACGTCCGGCGCATCGGCGAGCGCGCCGCGACCCCGCCGAAGAGCTTGCTGCACCTCGGCTGCGGCGCGGGCGGGCACGACGTCACGTTCAAAAAGCACTTCCGCGTCGCGGGCGTGGACATCAGCGAGGGGATGCTCGAAGTCGCGCGTGAACGCAACCCGGAGATCCGGTACGTGCTCGGCGACATGCGGGACGTCCGGCTCGGGGAGCGCTTCGACGCCGTGATCATCCCGGACTCCATCGGCTACATGACGACGGAGGACGACCTCCGCGCCGCCATCGAAACGGCGAACGCGCATCTGCCCTCCGGCGGCGTCCTCCTGGTCACGGCGACGATCAAGGACGAGTTCCGCAACAACAACTTCGTCTACACGGGCTCGCAGGGCGACGTGGGAATCGTCGTCTTCGAGAACAACTACTGTCCGCCGTCGAACCCGGCGACCTACGAGGCGACCGTCTTCTACCTGATCCGGCGCGGCGACGTGCGGGAGACGTACACGGAATGCCACACATTGGGGCTCTTCCCGATGAAGACGTGGCTCCGCGTTTTCGAGGACGCGGGGTTCGATACGACATGGACGAGGCTCGACGACCTGTACGCGCCCTTCGTCCAGCAGGACGGGGAGTACCCGCTCCACGTCCTCGTCGGCGTGAAAAGAGCATAATCCCGCTTCCGGCAAAGGAGGATATCAAAAGTGGAGAGCGGCTACTACGAAAAGAAGCTGAACGCGGAAAAACTGTACCAAGTCTACCGGACGGCGATTCCGCAGGTGCTCGACTACCTTCGGTCGGAGATCGAGTTCGTCCGCGAACGTCTGCGCGGAGACGAAACAGCGCTGGAGCTGGGCGCGGGCTACGGCAGAATCATGAAAGAGCTGTCCCCCTCCGTGCGGAGGATCACGGGCATCGACGTCTCGGAGCAGTCCGTCGCGCTCGGAAGGGAGTATCTGGGAGACCTCACCAACTGTACGATAGAAACGATGGACGCGCACGCCATGGAGTTCGACGAGACGTTCGACGTCGTGCTCTGCCTGCAGAACGGGCTGTCGGCAATGAAGGGCGATCCGGAGAACCTCGTCCGCCGGTCCTTGGGCGTGCTCGCGCCCGGAGGGACGGCCTTCTTCAGCAGCTACAGCCCCAAGTTCTGGGAGCACCGTCTGGCGTGGTTTCAGGAGCAGGCGGAAAAGGGGCTGCTCGGAGAGATCGACATGGAAAACACGGGAAACGGCCGGATCGTCTGCAAGGACGGCTTCACCGCGACCACGTTCGACCGGGAGGATATGGAGCGATTGGGAAAATCCTCGGGACGCCCCTACCGGGTGGAGGAAGTGAAGGACTCGAGCATCTTCCTGATACTGCGCAACGAGGGCTCGCGCTCGTGGTAGTGTCAAGAGTTTTTCGCAAAAGTTGAATTCAGACAATAGCACCTTGAAAATCGGTCCTGCCGTAGCTTACCCATAGGATGTGTTATGTCCTATACTGCCGATTCAATCTCCCTCTCGAGCAGCGGCTCCATACCCGTTCCGGGCATGCGATATC
>WPCG01175271.1_pt1 | contig 26627 bp, 23 predicted proteins | sample 5403311 | NCBI WGS metagenome assembly WPCG01 (sample SAMN12869467, study PRJNA574797) | sludge metagenome | isolation source: wastewater treatment of Control | place: China:Beijing | collected 2019-05-17 | reverse complement strand
GTGATTGATTTGTCGCCACTTTGATAACGCCAGCCCTCAGGTATGGCTTTATTAATAACGGTCGCGCCAAAAACACCATCTTCGCCAATTTGTCCTTCACCAGCGGATGGAATATCTGGTAATGGTTCGTCGTCACTTATACTTGGCATCACAAATTCACTACTGACGGATGTAACACTTGGTTCTTCGCTTTGTGATTGTTCTTCACTCGTTACGGCACTAACAACAGGTGTCTCACTAACTACTTCACTAGCTGTTGTATCACTAGGTGTTTTGTTACAGCTAGTAAGTAACAATCCTAAAAAGACGGGTAAAATATATTTCGTTTTCATGATTCATACCCTCCTTAACCATTCGTTAGTATAACAAATTTTTGCGCTCTTCAACACAGTAATTACATAGCATAGGTTAAGAAAAACTCTCGGGATGACCGAGAGTTTTGATTATATAAATTTGTAAGTAATTTAACTGAATCAGTTAATTTTTACTTATAGTGTATTATTCAACTAATTCAACGCTTTGCGCATAAAGTCTGAAGATTGGGTTATTTGTACCTGATAATGGTAAGTTTTGGTTGACACCACCGATAATTCCGGCAACGACATATGTGCTACCAATTTCTAACTCAAATCCAAGAAGACCAGCTTTATATGCACTTAAACGAATGTAGTTATTACCATCACCGATTGCGCTCTTGCCATCAACTCTTGAATCAAATTCTAAGTAGATTTGATCACCATTGACGGACTTAACTGTACCTTTGACACTATAGTATGAGCCAAGGTCAGCAGCGGTAAATGTGGCTAACCACGCAAAGCCGTCGGACAATTCGATCGTATTGGTTTCTGCCATGCCGTCATAGGTCCATGTTGGCTCATCAACAACGACGAAGTGTGCGTCATTAATTTTTTGTGGAACACCAATAAGTGCACGGGCAAAGTCACCACCAGTTCCATTTTCAGCAGCTTTTAAAGTCATATTGACATAATCACCTTTTTTAAGTGATGCTAGAGCTAAGCGATCATCACCAGTAATGGAGAAGTAATTAACAAGAATCGTGCCATCTTGTGTTCCAAGCACCATTGTTTGGCTTGCGCTTAATGCCCAAATGACATAAGCTTCTTGAAGGTCAATATTGTCATCTACGGCTTTTCCAGTTAAGAGATTAACTAAAGCAACTTTTGCTTTGGGTGCTTCGACTGGGCCAGCAGGAGCTGTTTCATATTCAATTTTAATTGCATCAGCGGCGTCAGCTAGCGCTGTTCCACTTGTTTTTAAACTGTGAATACGGAAGAATTTGTGATCAACACCTTCGGGGACTTCCCATGTGAGTGTTGCTTGTCCCGCAGCGGCTTCCGTCGGCATAACGACTGCTTTAACATCATTTTCAACGACTGTACTAAAGACAGTTTCATCAAGGTGTACATCACCTAAAAGCATAACGTTACGGCCTGCTTCTGGAGTTAATGTTCCACCAGAAACAGTAATACTAACTTTACGAATGAACCCAGGATATTCAGTTTTATTCCGCATACTAAAGTTTTCATCACCGGCTTTATTCCCACGGATTGCACCACTTGTACCATTAATGACACGAAGGGCTAATGTGGCGCCACTTGTTGGCGCAAGACCATCATAGTCTTTAACATTTGCACCGGTGTCATAAGAAGTATTCGCCGACCAACCTTTAACCGAGAAACTATCAACGAATTCAGTTTGGGCGGCTGGATCAATAACTTTAACAGCAATAGTGGCTTCAATGGCACCTTTCATTACTGTGATAACAGTTTCACCGACACCAAGGGCGGTAATTTCACCAGTGTGATCGACAGTTGCAACTGCACCATCATCAGTTAACCAACTAACGCCATCAAGTTTGCCGTCCCATGGTTCAACATTTAATTCTGGTGTAACTTTTTCACCAAGTACCATTGTTAATGATGCTTTTTTAAATGCTAAGCCAGTAAGTTCAACTGGTTCACCAAGATCGATGTCCCATTCATCGGCGCCCACGTTTGTGAGTTGGAACGTACCATTGTTCATTCCTAAAATACCAGTCCATGTTAATGTACTATTTGATGTTGCTGTTTCTAATTTGGCAACAGCAGCTTCGGCGTCTTCCATTGGGATATTATAGTGCATATATGTTCCAATCGCTTCACCATCTTTACGTAGATCAACGTTAATGGTAATATTTGAACGGTCACCAGACATTTCTGCGACTAAGGTTGGCTTCGAGTGAATTTTAAGACCTTCAATTTTCACTAATTTCGAGTCTTTTCCAGCCAAGTCAGCTTGCTTAATGCTTGCTAAGTTTTCTGGAACGATACCTACGCCTTCAGTATGTGAGACGTATTTAACACGATCAAGTTCACGTAAACCATTATATGCAGCAACGTGACCAGTAATTGTAAGTTCACTACCAATTGGGACAGCGGCAAAATTTGCAGCGTAGTCTTCTTCTGTAATAGCATAAAGCAATAAGGCATGTTCACCATCTTGAATGGCAATATTCCAGGCTGGACCAACGTTACTAATGTTTGCACCACGGAATTTAGCGGTAACGATTCCACTCGTTTTGTATTCTGGAACCTTTTCTTCGGCAGTTGCACTCTTACCGTCTTGCGTAATGGCGCGAATTTGTGCGATCGTTAATTCTTCGATCACTGGCGCTTCGGAGACGGGGATGCTTGGAAGATCTTCACTATCATCAATGCTTGGAACTTCCGAGACTGGAACTTCTGACACCGGATCTTCGGATACTGGAACTTCCGAGACAGGTGCTTCTGACGCTGAAGGTGTTTCACTTTGCGTGGAAACGGGTGCTTCTGAGCTTGGTGCTTCAGATTCGGATGGTTTTGGTGTACATCCGGCTAAAACAAGCGCTAAAAGCGGTAGTAAAAGTAATTTTCTTTGTTTCATTTTATTCCTCCTTTTTCTTACTACATAATAATCATAACATAAGAAAGTTTGCTTACCAAAAAAAAACACTTTAATTTTATTGAAAATTATTTACATTTTTAAAATAGGTAACTATGTTAAATTATATCTTTAATGATAAAGTCATCGGTTAAACGACCACGAAATTCACTTTGCGAAAAAACACCATAAAATGCAAAGTTATCTTTTTCCTTAAGCACATCACTAACATTAAAGCCGATGACTTTTATCCCATTTTCTAAGGTCGTGATAATGTGCTTTTTGTCACGCGAAAAGGTAAGGTTTAACGCCTGTGCTTCACACAAATAAAACTCCGGCTCTTCAAATGAAAAGCCAAACGGTGTAAGCGCTTTAACATAGGCAAAGTTTTCGGGTGTTAAATCAGTTAATTCAATCGTTATAACTTGTTTTTCGACTGGTAAAAGGGGGTTTTTCGTCGCAAATTCATTAAATTTATCACGAAAAGCAAGAAAGTCATCCGCTTTAATTGTAAGTCCGCCTGCTTCCGCGTGACCACCACTAACGATGATGTAATCTTTTAAATATGCAAAAGCGTCGATGACGTTTAAGCCTTTACTACTACGCGCGCTACCTTTTAATAAGGTGGGATCTTCACTACTTTCCGTAAAGATGATGGCGGGTTTGCCGTAATTTGTTAAATAGCTTTGCGCAAGTAAGCCAAGCACTCCTTCAAGTTCATCACTAATCATACAAACAGCCGGTTCTTGTAATTCTTCGTTGGTTAAATCACGGGCGCGACTTACCTTTTTGCGCGCTTCATACACTTCTTCAACGTAGTGCGCAATCTCATTAATCCGTTTCGGGTCAGTTGTTGTAAAATACTCCACTAAAATGTTTGCTTCATATTTTTGGCTCAGACGACCTAACGCGTTAATGCGTGGGGCAATGCGCATACCCATATTTTTATCAGTAAATAACGTTGAGCCGTTTAATTTAACTAAACTTGGGTATTGATGTTTATTCATAAGCGCTAGTCCTAGTTTGACAACAGTGCGATTACGGTCCACAAGCGCCATCATGTCAGCGACGGTTGCAATACTTGCTAGACTTATTAAATAATCGTCATAATACGTTAAAAGCCCGTAACTAATGACTAGCGCCATATATGCACCGCAACTATTTAGCGGTGGTAAAGAACTTAGTTCCGGATGTAAAAGTGCAACAGCCGGTGGTAACGTCGCACTTTGTTCATGATGATCACTAACAAGCACATCAATGCCGAGTTCATTTGCCGCCTTAATCGCTTCATGGGCATTAATACCGTTATCAACAGTAATAATTAAATCAATACCGCGTTTAGCGAGCCGTTTAACAACCGCAACACTTAACCCGTAACCATCCTTATAACGACTCGGAATCATCGTAAAAACGTCTTTACCGCGCTTATTAAATGCATACTTTAAAATACTTGTCGCAAGAATACCGTCCGCGTCATAATCACCATAAATGAGGATGACTTCGTCATTAGCAATTGCTTTTTCAATGCGCGCAATAAATGTTTCAAAATTAAAAAATGCATACGCGTACGGGATGTCATTAACACTCACTGGTGCGGTTAATGTTTCATATTCTTCTTTCGTTAAGTTGTAATACGCTAAAAGCTTTGTTAAGAATTCACTCATAAAAAAATACTACCACATGGGTAGTACTTTTTCGTAACATATAATTTTATTAATCGTTAATGCCAATAAAGACGGCTTCTTCTGGTTCACCAGATTTTGCGCGAATACTTGTGCGTTGAACACTTTCCTTGCGTCGTTTTGTTTGCCGTTCCGGAATACGACCCAGAACGTTAAGCGTACTACTAAGTGTTGCGGTACTTAGTTTACTCACAATATAGAGGCCACTAACAACACCAACAAGACTTGCAAGGTAGACACTACTAACGGCAAGTGGACCAATAAGCGTAAAGACAAGGAAGCCAACACTAAAGAGGAGTGTTAAAACGTAGACGACACTTAAACTATATTTAAGCCCTAACATGTACATTTCGCGGCGGGTAATGCCTTTATGAGCGCTATCTTTTTCAACATCACGAATATTCGTAAAGATGACAACATTTAATAAACTAATAAAGAGGATTGTCACGAAGGCCCCCATTGTGGCGAGTGGCGGGATTGCCAGGCGCGTCACCATAAAGAAGAGGAAAATAAAGCTCGCGCCAATAAAGCTTTCGACAAAGTTTGCGACACCGCGCGTTAAACCAAAGCGGAAGACAAAGTAGACTGATGTGACTGCTAATGTCACTAAACTTACCCATGCAATGCGCCCGTAATGCGGACTAATTGCTTCTTTATTAATATGGTTAAAGGAAATAACGGCTTTATCATCGAGCGATAAGACGATTTCACTTAAAGCGTCACTAAGTTTACCTTGTTGCGTAAGACCGGCACTTGTTGTTTTAAAGACGACGTCTTCGTCACCATTATAAATCCCGTTTAAGTTATACACATAGAAATTATAAACAACGGATACTTCATCTTCACCAATTTCTTCAATTGTCGTAAACGACGGCGTTTCCGCAACTGGTAAGCCGTTTTCCATAATGACTTTATCGGCAAGTGTCGTTCCGTCGTCATCAAGTTCAATATAACTTAAAAGCATGAGCGGGCTATTTGTTTGTGATAAGGCGGAGATTTCACTGCGTTCACTTACTTGGAAATACACGCGGGTTGTGTTTTCATCGTATTTAACGAGGTTATACGGGTTAATCGATGTAAAGGCCCCAAACACTAACACTAAGACGAAGGAAATCGCACTTAATGCACCCATCACACTAATATTTAGTTTGGCTTTTGCTTCGGGTTTATGGTTAACAAAACGCCCGAAATATGTTTGTTTTTCATCGTTAAGGATATTTGGTACTTTCGCTTCATTAATTCCGTAATACGTATAAGATTTTGCACTCAGCCTATTATGCGCTAAGAGCGGTAAAAGAAGCGCGTTATGCACTAAAACACTCGCAATCATCACAATACTACCAAAGATTAATGTTGTCGCAAAGCCAGCAAGCGTTGCCCCGCCAAAGAAGTATGTAAACACCCCGGTAACGAGTAAGAGGACAAGAACATCAACTGTCATTATTAACGAGCGGTTAATTGCTTCGCTATGTGCCTTTTTAAAGCTGCGGCCTTTGTATACTTCCCCACGGAAGCGGGCGGCATAAAAGATCGAACTTGCTAAACTGACAAACGTCACAACGAGTAAGCCTAAGATCGCACTTGTTGAAAATTCAACTTGAATCGCGTTAAAGATGACCATCGTCCCTAAGAATGTTAAAACACCACTACTTAAGGCGTTTAAAATTGGCAAGCGATAAATTGCAAAGGCAATAATGAGCACGAGCGCAAACGTAATAAGCCCGGCAAAAAGAGTTGCACTTAAGGCCAAATTGTCGCGTGAACCTAAGTTAATAAGTGGTTCAACAGTCGGCGCAGTATATTCATTTGCAAAGAGAAACTCGACTTTATAATCAAGTGGTTTAGCGTTAAAGACGTTCGCCATATATCGTGCTGTTTCACTTGCTGTTTTAATTTGCGCAGTTGAATATTGGCCGCTTTCATTAGCACCTTCAAGCGGACTAGCAACACCAATTTCTGTCTTATCTTCATCCCACCACATGGCGCGGAAATCAAATGTTAAGAAAATCTTTTGTTGCGTATCACCAGTCGGATTCATATAACTATCTTTATCAATGTCGTAATCCGTCCATAGCACGATTGTTGCTTCTTTTGCAAGTTCCGGCCGATCACTACCTTCGGGGATGTCAGCACTGCCTTTTTCATCTTGAATAGCACTCGCAACGTCAGCAATATTTGTTTGGAATAATTCCGGATTACTAAGCGGGAAAATAATAAACGGGTACGGACCACGATATTCAACACGCGCTTTGACATCATCAAAAATCATCGATGCATCTAATACTTCGGTATTATCATCATCACCAACCGTAATTGAGAAGTCCGCATTGTAGTTTAAGTAAACTTGGAGGCGGTTATATTCTGTATCACTTTGTAATGTTGTCGTTGCGCGAATAATGTTATTGCCTTCTTTGGCAATATTATATTCACTAACACCAAAGTTTTGCATCCGTTGTTCCATTTCCGCTGCCACGTCATTAATGGCTTTCATATCGTCAGCTGCAAAAATGTGATCAGGATTTTCTTTATCACTTATTCGATAAACAAATTCCCGTCCGTTTTGATATTCATGGTTACTAACAAGATTACGTAGTGGGGTAAGCGTGTTTAAGGCCGCCCCAAAAATTAATGTAAATGTTAGCGTAAGATAAGCTATAAGTCGCCGCATAAATCGTCCTCCATCATAATAAAAAAGTCGTCGATGTCAATAATCGCTTTAATAGAATACTATTAAATGCAATAATTAACAACCAAAATAAAGTAATAAAGCGAAATTATTACAATATTTTTAAAATAACGTTGTTTGCCGTGGTTTCTGTAAGTGAATATAGCATTTTTCACTCGCGACCCGCCCACGCGCGGTTTTGTCAATCATGCCAATTTGTAGTAAATATGGCTCATACACATCTTCAAGATTTGTCATTTCTTCACCGATAGCGTTCGCTAAAGTTTCAAGCCCGACGGGCCCGCCTTTAAACCGTTCGACGAGGGTTGTTAAATATAAAATATCGACTTCATCAAGGCCAAGCGGATCAACGCGTAAATGCGTTAAGGCTTCAAGCGCGAGCGGTAACGTAATAATTTCATCATTTTGAAAAGTTGCAAAATCACGAATTCGCCGAAATAGACGGTTCGCAATCCGTGGCGTCCGCCGACTGCGTTTACTTATTTCGCTAGCCGCTTTGTCATCAATTGGTAAATTAAAGACACGACTTGTCCGTTTCACAATATTAAAAATATCGGCTTCTTCATAATAATCAATTTTTTCACTAATGCCAAACCGAGCGCGGAGGGGACTTGATAAGTCGCCCGCTCTTGTTGTTGCCCCCACGAGCGTAAACGGTGGTAAATCAACTTCGAGGTTTTTGACATTGCCATCAATATTAATCATGACTTGCAGTTTAAAGTCTTCCATTGCACTATAAAGCACTTCTTCCACGACACGCGGTAAGCGGTGAATTTCATCAATAAAGAGCACGTCACCTGATTCAAGTATAGTTAAGATGGCTGCTAAGTCGCCGGCTTTTTCAATGCTTGGGCCATTAATGACTTTGATGTTTGTTGCCATTTCGTTCGCGATAATGTGCGCAAGTGTTGTTTTGCCTAATCCCGGTGGGCCAAAGAGGAGCGTATGGTCTAACACTTCATTGCGCGCTTTTGCCGCACTAATAAACACGTTTAAATTATGTTTAAGACTTTGTTGTCCCACATATTCACTAAGCGTTTGTGGCCGTAAGCTTATTTCAATTGTTTGTTCATTATCGAGCGGTGTACCGCTTAAAAGCCGTTTCATTATTTCCGTAATTCACTAAGCGCAAGTTTGAGGAGTTCATTCGCACTTAATGTCCGTTCATTTAATTTGTTTAATACTTTTGTAATTTCACTCTTTTTAAACCCAAGATTACTTAACGCCGCTTGCACTTCGGCAATAAACGGATTTGTCCCTTTGGTAACGTCAGTTTGTAACTTACCTTTTAAATCAAGAATAATTTGGCTTGCGCCTTTTGGACCAACACCAGGGAGTTTCTTTAAATACGCAAGATCTTCGGTTGTAATGGCTGCAGAAAAGCGTTCCGGTGTTGTCGCTGTTAAAATCCCAATTGCTGTTTTTGGGCCAATGCCATTCACGTTAATTAGTTTTAAAAACAATTCCTTTTCATCGAGACTCAAAAACCCCACTAAATAATGTTCATCTTCACGAATAACTTGATGAGTATATAAGAAGAGTTTTTCACCTACTGCAACTTCAGGGAGGGACGTCACTTTTACTTCATAAAAGACATCATGGACATTTAAGACAACATGCGTAATATTGTGGGCATATAAAATGCCGTCAAGCGCCCAAATCATTGGCCCACCATCCGCAAAAAGACGAGGAGGGCAATAAATAACATCGTCGTAATTGCGCCACTAAGAACGGTAACACTCACTTTATCTTTTTTCATCGTTTAAACTCCCGCGGCCGCACAATTGCCCGCCGTTTATGTTCACTTATTTTATGAAGATACAGCGCTTTTTTAGCGACTTCAGGATAAACTTCTTCGCCGAGTAAATAGGCATCAAGTTCAGCGTAACTTATCCCCATTTCATTTTCGTCCGTTTGTCCGTTGTAAAGCCCGGCACTTGGTTTTTTATGTAAAATACTCTCATTTACACCAAGAATTGCGCCGGCTTTATAAACTTCGCCTTTCGTTAAACTCGAAAGCACAAGTAAATCAGCCGCACCGTCCCCAAACTTTGTAAAGTAGCCTGTGTAGAGTTCGGCCATATTATCTGTTCCTAAGACCAGCTTACCGTGCGTTTGCCCTAAAGCGTAGAGCGTGACCATCCGTAAACGGACTTTTGTATTAATTTTACTTAAATCAATGAGCGGCCCGTTTTGTTCTAACGTTGCAATTAAGCGGTCATATTCGGCACTTAAGTCAAGTTCAATATAGTTTAAATCGTGCTTCGCACATAATGCACGTGCGTCCGTAAGATCTTCCGCACTACTATGGATATTAATAATAACGCTTAAAAGTTTGTCATCAACGGCTTTTTTCGCTAAAAGCGCGACGACAGCACTATCAAGACCGCCACTTAACCCTAAAATATACCCGTTAAAATTTTGTGATTTACGTTTTAAGTATGTCACTAAATATTTTAAATATTGTTCAAGTTTTTTCATTTAGTTCCTCCTTAACGATAATATTCGAATTCAAAATCGACCAAAATAACAGTGTCACCATCATTAATCCCGGCAGCTTCAAGCGCTGTTTCCACCCCGATTTCGCGTAAATAGTTTAATAAAGACATAATCGCTTCTTCAGTATTTAGTGTGTATTTAGCATAACGCGCTTCAACCACTTCCCCACTAATGCGGTATACACCACGACTTTCTTTCGTAATCGTAAATACTTCCGGATCAACCGTTTTTGTTAAGTCATATTCGCGGTATTTTACACTTTCACCCCGTTCATCAACGAGTTCGATCGCTGGTGCAGCTTGAATAGCAACTGCTAGTTTCTCGAGTAGTGTATCGATATTTTGGTGTAAAAGACTACTAAAACCAATGACATTATTTGTTTTAAGTTTTTTCGCAAATGCTTTAGTTTTTTCGTTTGTTTCAACTGATTCGTCTTTTGATACCGCAATTACATATGGCCGCTTTTCTAGTCCATAGCCGTATTTTTTAATTTCACCTTGTAACGTAAGATATTCTGCATAATAATCTTCACTATTTTCCCCATCAATGATGTAGAGCAATACTTTACACCGTTGCGCGTGGCGTAAAAAACGCAGGCCTAATCCTTTACCAAGATGTGCATCTTTAATAATGCCAGGCAAGTCACTTGCAACAAACGAGATGCCGTCTTTGACATTAACAACACCTAATTCGGGGGTCAACGTCGTAAACGGATAGTTATCAATTTGGGGTCGTGCTTCACTAATAACACTTAAAAGCGTTGATTTTCCGGCATTTGGTAACCCAATAAAGCCAACATCTGCTAAAAGTTTAAGTTCAAGGGTTAAATTAAATTCTTCACCACTTACACCGTTTTCAGCAATACGTGGTACCCGGTTTAAACTACTTTTAAATGCCGTATTACCGCGCCCACCACGACCGCCTTTGGCAATCATCATCGTGTCACCAACATGCTTAAAATCGGCAACAACTTCGCGCGTTGGTTCTAAAAAGACCACGGTCCCCACGGGGACATTAACATATAAGTCTTCACCACTACGTCCGTATTGGTTTTTAATTGCGCCGTTGCCGCCGTTATTTGCTTTAATTTTTAAACCAAAACGGAAATCCGTTAATGTCGAAATATTATTTGTCGCAACAAAGTAAATCGAGCCACCCCGGCCACCATTACCGCCGTCTGGGCCACCTTTAGCGACATACTTCTCGCGGCGAAATGACACCATACCGTTACCGCCGTTACCAGCTTTGACACTTATTTTGGCTTGATCAACAAACATTATTTATTTTCCTTTACGGATTCAATGACATAAAATGGTCGTTTTTGTGTTTCATTAAATGTTTTGCCAAGATAAATGGCGATGATGGTAAGTGCTAATAACACAATCGTTGTTAAGACTAAACCAACATTAATTAGCGCCCAGAAAGTATGATCAATTATTGGACTAAGAAACACACCGGTCACGCCTAAAATAAAGAACACTAATTGCGTTAAGACACTAAGTCCCGTAATAATCCCGAGCGTTAACGCAAATTTAAAGACAAATAAGAGGGGTTTTGTCGAAGTGATCGTAATCGCATTAATTGCTAAATCGATCATGGACTTCATATTGTAATGGGTTTCGCCATGTTCACGCTTTGGACGCACAAAAGCAACTTCCGATGTTTTAAAGCCAACATACGGCACTTCAACGCGAAATACACGGTTACTTTCCGGCAATGCTAAAACATGGTCAAGGACACGCCGACTAATGAGGCGATAATGGCCAACATTACGCGGAATACGAACTTTACCGGACATATTATCAATTACTTTATAAAATTGGCCCGCCGTAAATCGTTTAATAAAAGTATCTTCTTTCCGGGATGCGCGCCGCGCATTAACAACGTCATAGCCATCTTCAAAAAGTTCAAGCATCGGGGCAATGAGTTCAGGTGGATCTTGTAGGTCCGCATCAATCGGAATAATTGCTTCACCACGCGCGACACTAAGCCCAGCAGCAACCGCAGCTTCATGCCCAAAATTACGGCTTAAGTTCACAACACGTAAAAACGAATATTCGGCCTGTGCAGTGTATAAAAGCGCTAATGTTTCATCGCGGCTTCCATCGTTAACAGCGACGACTTCGACCGTGTAGTTTGTCAGTGTCTTAATAATTTCGTTAATCTTCACCAAAAAATGATTGACCATTTCTTCTTCGTTGTACATTGGGACAACAATTGAGACAAGTTTCTTTGCCATATAGCACCTCTATTCTTATCTATTTTATTATATTTAATAAAAAAAGACCATCGTAGTATATTCGATGGTCTATTTTCGTTTTAGTTAGTTAAGTGGATAAACACTCACCCGTTTGCGGCTTTTACCAAGACGTTCAAACCGCACAATACCTTCCGCGGTGGCGAAAATCGTATCATCACTACCACGCATCGCGTTCACTCCTGGATAAATTTTTGTGCCACGTTGGCGATATAAAATAGCTCCTGCTTTCGCAAGTTGGCCGTCTGCCCGTTTTGCGCCAAGGCGCCGACCAGCCGAGTCGCGACCGTTCTTTGTCGAACCAACACCTTTTTTACTTGCAAAGAGTTGTAAATTTAAGATAAATTTCATTGTACTTCTTTCCTTTCTTCATGGATTTTGATGTAGTCACCATAACTAGCAGCAATTGTTTTTAAACTTGTTATTAGAACATTTAAGACAATTTTATTTTCAACACTTGGCCGATAGAGCGGCATAATTTCCACTAAGCCATCTGCCACTTTCGTTTGAAAGCTCGTATCAACATCTTGTAAGCTGTTAAGTGCACCAATAGTAATGGCACTAACACCAGCGCAGACAAGATCATGACCAGGTTCACCGCTATAAGCGTGACCTTTGATGACGATACTATTAATTTCGTCTTTCACTTGCTTAATAACAACTTTAATCATTGCTTAGCCTTTAATTTCAACGATTTCGAGTGATGTGTATGGTTGACGATGACCAAGCATCCGTTTTTGGTTCGTTTTTGCCTTATATGTAAATACTTTAAGTTTCCGGTTTAATCCTTGTTTCAGTACTTTGGCTGTAACCGTTGCCCCTTTAACATAAGGTGCACCAACTTTGGCTTTTTTGTCGCCGACGAGTAACACTTTGTCAAACACATAGTTTTCGCCTTCCGCGACATCGAGTTTTTCAACATAAATGACGTCACCAGCATTAACTTTAAGTTGTTTGCCACCCGTTTCAATAATTGCGTACATGTATTAACCTCCTTCGTTTAATTTCACCTACGACTCGCTATTGTGGTAAGGATTCCTTTTATGACCAGTTCTATGCGGTTAAGGCTCGTGAGGCCATAACATATGTAAAATATCATAAATGCTTGATTAAAACAAGAGTTTTAACATAAAAGCACAAAATAATTCGCTTTCCGTTTGTTTAGCCTTTTCTTTGCAGTTTTGCCGTATGACGCAGTGAAAAGAAATCAGCCGCACTTATTATTAAGTGATCAAAAAGATACACACCAAATTTGGCACTCATTTCCGCTAGTTTATACGTTGTTTCTAAATCATGGTCGCTTGGGGCAACGTCACCACTTGGGTGATTATGGATTAAGACATATTGATCAGCGTTTGCTAAGAGTAATTCGCGAATGATTTCTTTAGCGTCAATACTAAAGCCGAGTTCACTACCAAGATAAAGTTGTTTCTCACTTATAATCATGTTGCGGCGATTTAGTGTAATTAAATAAAGTGTTTCCTTTGTTAAATGACCAATCCGTTGTTGATACGTTGCAATGATTTCATCTTCCTTATACATAAATGTATCTTTTTTAGCTTCCATGTATAGTAGCCGTTTATTTAGTTCAAAAACTGCTAGCAGCCGTAATGCTTTTGCTTTGCCAATCCCGTGCACTTTTAACGAGTTAACATTTGTTAAACGGTACATGTTGATGAGTGAAACATGTTCTTTATGGAGAATTTCGGCGATTTCAAGCGCATTGCGTCCGTTTGTGCCTTCGCCAATAATAATTGCTAAAAGTTCAATCTCAGTTAATGTATTAATGCCGTAATGAAGGGCTTTCTCGCGCGGCCGACTAAGTGTTGGTAAATCCTTAATTGTCCGTGCCTTACTTCCATTCAAACTTAAAACCGCCTGGAATCGTCGTTGAACCTTGTTTTGAATTAAACAGTTTAAAAACAACAACGGTAATAATTGCAATGACTAACACGGCCATAATTGCCGTAAGCGTGATTGGTTCACCACCACGCACTTGTTGCATCGCATAACTTCCTAATTCTTTCATAAACTTCCCTCCTACTTAAAAGTAGGAAAGAATTTTGTAATTTAGCGCAATGTTTGTAACTTTTCGCGAGCAATACGTAAACTTTCCGCGTAATGCTCGGCTTTTGCGCGTTCGTCCGCTAATTTTTCGGCGGGTGCTTTACTAAGAAATCCCGGATTATTTAACATTTTTTCACTACGGAGTACTTCTTTTTCAAGGGTAACTATTTCTTTTTCGAGTTTAGCAATGAGCGTGGCCTTATCGATTTCGACTTCAAACCCAAAAGTCGCACCTTGCAGCACGACATGCGCCACTGTTACAGGAATGTCACTTGTTTTAATTTCTTTAATAAAGCCGAGGCGCGTAATGATACTTAAATACGGCGCAAACGCAAATGTAGGATTATTGATATATAAATTCATTGCCGCGTTTGGTGCTAGCTCATTCGTGCTTTTAAAGTTGCGAATTTCTTTAATAAGACTAATAATTTCATTTACTTCAAAGTCTGCTTCGTTAAATTTAAGTTTGTTGACTGCCGGATACTTCGCAAGCATAATAGACTCTTTTGCGCCGGGTAAACTTAAGTAAATTTCTTCACTAATAAACGGAGAATACGGGTAAATCATCATTAAAATGCCGTGTAATGTATGATACATGACGTGATAAGTGTTCGTATGGTCACCCTCACTTTGGAGCATAACTTTAACCATTTCTAAATAGTTTGAGCAATAATCGTCATACACAAAATTATATAAATGCGTACTTGCAAGTCCTAGTTCATATTTTTCCATGAACGTTGTAACCTTTCGTACTGTTTCATAATAGCGATGGAGGATAAATGCATCAATATTATTGAGATTTTGCTGGTCAATCGCCCCGGGTACAAAATCAGCCGGTAAATTAAGGAGCATAAACCGCGCAGCGTTCCATATTTTGTTTAAATAATTGACACTGCTTTGGAGGCGCTCTTCACTATAACGACTATCTTGTCCCGGGGTACTTGCGGTTGCTAAAAAGTAGCGTAAACTATCAACGCCATATTTTTCAATCACGTCAATTGGGTCAACCCCGTTACCGAGTGATTTTGACATTTTTCGCCCTTTTTCGTCACGAATTAAGCCGTGAATAACAACATCTTTAAATGGCTTCTTCCCGGTCATTTCTTGACTCATAAAAATCATCCGCGATACCCAGAAAAAGATAATATCATAGCCCGTCACCATGACGTCAGTCGGGAAATAATGTTTATATAGACTTGTTTTACTTGGCCAACCAAATGTTGAAAATGGCCATAGGGCACTACTAAACCATGTATCTAAGACGTCAACATCTTGTGTATAATTTTCCGCATCTTTCGGTGGTGTTTCACTAACAAGGACTTCGCCAGTTTCATTATGGTAGTAAGCGGGAATACGGTGTCCCCACCAAATTTGCCGTGACACACACCAATCCTCGGCAATGTCCATCCAGTTTAATAATGTTTTATTAAAGCGGCGCGGGAAGAAATTAATTGGGTCGGGCCCATTTTGCATTTTCGTAATTTCCGCACTAAAATGGTCCATCCGTAAAAACCATTGTTTACTTAAATACGGTTCAATGACGGCGTCACTGCGTTCACTATGCCCAACACTATGGATTATTTCTTCAATTTTAATTAATAAGTCGTGCTCTTTCATTTTTGTAACAAGTTTTTTCCGTGCCACAAACCGATCTAAATTAACAAATTCACCACCCCGTTCATTAAGTGTGCCATCTTTATTCAGACAAACCGGCCGTGGTAAATCGTATTTTTCACCAATAATAAAGTCATTCGCGTCGTGCGCAGGCGTACATTTCATTACACCGGTCCCAAACTCGACGTCAACATAATCATCAGCAATAAGCGGAATTTCTTCGTTATTTACTGGATTAATAAAGGTTTTACCAATATAAGCTTTATAGCGTTTATCTTTTGGATTAACGACAAGCGCGACGTCGGCAAACATTGTTTCTGGTCGTGTGGTTGCGACACTTAAATAAAAGTCACTGTCTTTTAACTTATATTTAAAGTAGTAAAAGCTCCCTTTAACGTCTTTATGAATAACTTCAATATTACTTAATGCTGTTTCAAAAACAGGGTCCCAGTTAATAATTCGTTCACCACGATAAAGGTAACCGCGTTTATAAAGTTCGACGAATGTATGCGTGACAGCTTTACTTAGTGATTCATCAAGTGTAAACCGTTCATGATCATAATCAAGCATAAGTCCTAAGTTTGCCCATTGGCTGCGAATCGTTTCTGCATACTTCTCTTTCCACGCCCACGCCCGTTCAATAAACTTTTCACGGCCTAAGTCGTAGCGCGTAACCCCTTCTTCATTGCGTAAATGTTGTTCAATTTTTGCTTGTGTCGCAATACCCGCGTGATCGGTGCCTGGTAAATAAAACACATCAAAGCCTTGTGCTTTTTTATAACGGGCAATAATATCTTGGAACGTATTATCCCACGCATGGCCTAAATGGAGCATCCCCGTTACATTCGGCGGTGGGATGACGAGTGAAAACTTTGGTTTCGTTAAGTCACCACTTTGAAAGTATCCAGCGTCTTTCCATTGGGTATAACGCCCATGTTCAACACGCTTATGACTATAATGTGTATCCAGTATTTTTTTCATAACTTACCCCCTAAAATAAAAAAATTCGTCATAAAGGACGAATTGCTCCGTGGTACCACCTTAATTCGTTATAATAACGCACTCATTAGTCGATAACGGTGACAACCGGACATTATGTGCGAAGTTACGACCCGTTAACAATTAATTCTCCTTTTCCACCACCCAAGAAGTCGCTAGTAATTAATTTTGCTAACTCTTTAACTTTAACGTCATATAATTTTACAAAGTTTTCCGCCTTTTAGCAATTAGAATTCATTAATAACATTACTAATATGGGTTTGCAACACCGCAATATTTTGTTTTTTAAGACTACTCGTAAAAAGCGGTGTCGCTGTTTTACCAAAATGGGTCGTAAAGACTTTTTCGGCTTTCGCCCGGTCACTTTGGTTTACTTTATCGCTTTTTGTAAAGATGACAGTAAGCGGTAAATTAAAATGGGTGACAAACGTAATAAACTCTTCGTCTTCAACACTAAGCGTCCGCCGGGCGTCAAGTAGTAAATAAATATGACATAAGTTGACGTTATCCGTAAAATAGCTCGTCATCATCGTATTAAACGCCGCACTTTGCCGTTTACCTGTTTTCGCATATCCGTAGCCGGGGGCGTCAACTAAATAAAACTTATCATCAACATTAAAGTAATTTAAAAGTTTCGTATAACCAGGTTTTTTACTCGTAAACGCGAAGTTCTTCCGGTTAATGAGCGCATTAATTAAACTACTTTTACCAACATTTGAGCGGCCAATGAAAATGACTTCCGGGAGTGCTGGAGCACTCCCATCATTTTTCGTCGTAAAACTTTGCACAAATGTTGTATTTTGGAAGTTAATCATTATTAATTTGTTAATGTGTCCGCTTCTTTCGGTAATAAGGCAATTGCGACCGCTTCATCAATCGTTTTAATTGGCACAAGTTTAATTTTTTCTTGCACTTCTTTGGGTATTTCTTCAAGATCAATAACGTTTTCTTCGGGGAACATGATTGTTTCAATGCCGGCGCGAATACAGCCAAGCATCTTTTCATAAAGTCCACCAATTGCGAGCACACGCCCGGTTAATGTTACTTCACCAGTCATTGCCACGTTTGGATTAATTTTGCGGTTTGTCAGTGCACTAATAATGCCAATCGTCATCGCAACACCCGCACTATTACCGTCTTTTGAGTTTGCTTGTGGGAAGTGGACGTTAATATCAAGATTCATAAACGAATCAACATCAATCCCGTATTTCGTCGCGTAACTACGGACATGACTTGCGGCAATCTCGCCACTTTCTTTGAGCATTTTTTCAAGGTTACCGGTGACGTTAACCATCCCTTTACCTTTAAAGGTTGTCACTTCAACTTTCATAATGTCACCAATATTACCTGCGACACCAATGCCAGTGACAACACCAACAATTGGGGCTTTTTCTTTTTCGGTAAAGAAGTTACGGGGACGCCCTAAGTGTTTTTTCACTTCGTCAGGGGTGAGCGTAAAGTTACTTTCGACGTCGGTTAATGTTTCCACACTTAATTTACGGAAAATGGCACTTATCTTTTGGTCAAGCATGCGGACACCCGCTTCCCACGTATAACCAGCAATAAGGAACCGTAAGCCTTCATCGGTAAATTTAATGTCATAGCCTTTTAAGCCGTGACTTTCAATACCGTTTGGAATTAAGTGACGTTCAGCAATTTGCACTTTTTCTTCTTCGGTATACCCTTTAAGTTCAATCATTTCCATCCGATCACGTAGTGGCCGCGGGATATCCCAGAAATAGTTTGCGGTCGCAATAAAGACGACTTTACTTAAATCATACGGTTCATCAATGTAATGGTCGATATAGCCTTTGTTTTGTTCGGGGTCAAGAATTTCGAGAAGCGCACTACTTGGATCACCGCGATGGGCGCTCTTCCCTAATTTATCAACTTCGTCAAGGACGAAAATTGGATTAATCGTACCTGCCTTCCGCATCGACGACATAATAATGCCCGGTTGTGCGCCAACGTAAGTGCGTAGGAAACCACGTAATTTACTTTCTTCGTCAACGCCACCTAAACTTGCTTTAACAAGCTTACGGCCCATGGCTGTGGCAATACTAACAGCGAGACTTGTTTTCCCCGTACCAGGTGGTCCGTAAAAACATAAAACTGTCGCTTTATTTTCTTTTGCGAGGCGTTTAACCGCCATAAATTCAATAATCCGTTTTTTTGGTTCTTCAAGGCCGTAATGGTCGTTATCTAAAACCTTTTTAACGTTATGTAAGTCAAGGTTATCAATTGTTTCTTGGTCATACGGTAATTTCATCACCCAGTCAAGATATTCAATAATCCGCGACTTTTCACTCATTTCCGAGCGACCCATCTTTTTCACTTCTTTTTTAACGCGAGCGATAATGTGTTTCGGGAAAAAGCGGCTTTTGAGTTTTTCTAAAATTTCGTAGCCCGTATCGAGTTCTTCGTCTTCGTCCTCATCCTCTTCGAGCCCTTCATCAAGCCCTTCTTCCAGTTGTTCTCCACTTTGTGGCCGATTACGAACAATTTGTGTTAACGCCATAACGGCATCATTTTTCACATCTTCTTCAAGCATTTTCAGTAAGAGTTCAATCCGTTTTTCTAGACTTGATTCTTCCAAAATTTGCATCCGTTGTTCGGTGCTATTAAGCGTTTTATTCGCTAAGAAGTAGACAAGTTCTTCTAAATTCATATTTGCGGCGCGTAATTCGTCAATTGCAATATGTAAACGCCGCGTTAATTCAAGTTTATCGTTAAAAAACGTGAAAATCGCTTCACGAAGCGCGTTTTGATCAACATTCGGATCAAGCGGTAAATGCGGGACGACTTGGGCAACCGCACTCGTATAACTGCCGCTTGTGTTTACGGTTTCGATTAACACACGGGCGAGCGGATCAAGTTGCACCGTTACGTGATGGGGCCGTTCGCGCACCTTTGTTAGTTTCGCAAGTACCCCATAGTTATAAACGTCATCAAGCTCGGGATTATTAATTGTAAAAACCCGTTGCGTGGCGACAATTATTAGTTTATCATCAGTAGAATTTGCAAAGCGGATCGCATCGACTGTCTGCGGCCGCCCGGCGTCAAGATCATCACTTTGATTATGCGGAAAATATACTTGATTCCGCGTAATAATGAGTGGTAATTCATATGTCATCTTTTTATTACTCATCACTACATCCTCCTTTCCGGCACGAATTATTTATTATGTTCGACTAAGAAATCCATAATACGGCGTTGCCGGATATCCGTTTTTAAGTTTTTAATGTTTTCACCAAGAATTTCGCGAATGCGTTTTTCTTCCATTTTGTATTGTTCGGCCATCCGTGCGACTTCAAAGTCGACTTCTGCGTCACTTACTTCAATATTTTCTAATGTGGCAATTTCGTTTGTAATGAGAAAGTTATGTAAATTTACCCGCGCTTCTTCGTGGAAGCGGTCATGAATTTCTTCGTCAGTTTGGCTCGTTGCTGTTTTATATTCATCCCACGACATGCCTTGTTGTTTAACTTGTTCCATTAATTGGTCTTGCATGTGGTGACCTTCGTTATGAATAATATCTTCCGCTAAGGTAAATTTACTATGTTCACGAATATGTTTCATCACTTTGTCAACGTAAGCTTGCCGTTCTTGTCCTTCCGCTTCTTTAGTTAATTCAAAGAGCACATGCACCCGTAAGCTTGCAACATCATCAACATTTGGCAAGTTGAGACTTTTCGCAAAATCATCACTTAACTCCGGGGTCCGTTTTGTTTTAATTTCGTGCGTTGTCGTTTTAAAGACTGCGGCTTTATTTTTGAGGTGTTCATGGTAGTTATCGGGGAATGTTACGTTAACGTCCCGTGCTTCACCTGGTTTAACGCCAACAAGCGCTTCTTCAAAACCTGGAATAAATTGGCCACTGCCAAGTTCAAGTTCATGGTTTTTTGCGGCGCCACCTTCAAATGCTTCCCCGTCAACAAAGCCTTCAAAGTCGAGTACCACGGTATCTCCAAGTGCAGCAGCTCCGTCTTTTAAGACAAGTTCGGCGTTTTGTTCGCGTAATGTTTTTAAGCGGTCTTCGACAGCCGCATCACTAATTTCAACTTCCTCGTGACCGATGGCTAAATCTTTATAGGCGCCAAGTTCGACTGTTGGGGCGGCAACGACTGTGAATTTTAATGTTAATTCTTGATCACTAACTTTGACGACGTCGTATGATGGTTGTAAAACTGGTGTATGGCCACTTTCATTAATGGCAAAGCGAAATGCGTCATCTAAAATACCTTTAATTGCTTCATCTAATTCTTTTGCTGGGTCAATCTTTGCTTTCACTAAATGTTCGGGTGCTTTCCCTTTACGGAACCCTTGAATTGTAATATCTTTCGCGAGTGTTTTAAACGCTTTTTTCCGCGCTTCACTCCATTTTTCACTACTTACTTCGACTTCGAGTTCATATGTACTCGTCGCTAATTCTGTTACCTTTAATTTCATCTTAAAAATTTCCTCCATTTATAACATTTAGTATTATACTAAAAATAGTGCTAGAAAGTTAATGATTTAATCTTTTACATAGTAAAGCGCTAATTTAGGGTGTTTTTATCGTTTGTTACGTCGATTGCCCGTAATGGGTTACAAAATAGCTAAAGCGGAGAAACTCATATTTCGTAATTAATTGCGCCATCACCTGCTCATCAAGACTTTCTTCAATGAGGAAGTTTGGAAACGAAATATTGCGCCCCATCATGTTTAACGCCGTAAATTCATAAAGCTTTGCGACAAGGTCAACATCTTTTAATGTTACTGTTTGTGGGAAGAGATGAATAAAGTGGTGAATAAAGACATTTTCGAGGACGGTTTTAATATTTGGATCATTATCCCGTTCGGCAAGTGCCTTAAGCGTTTCATCCATTTTCATAAAGTTACGCGTTTTGAGTGGGTCAGTAATTTTACTTGGTACGACTTTTTTAATTTGCGCAAACTTTTTAATTTGTACTACTTGGTCATAACGTTTTTCATAGAGGAGTAAAAGCGTAAACGAGCGGACCATTTCACTTGGTGCTTGGAGCATCGCTTTTTGTAACAGGCCAATGTAGCTATCACTATAATGTTTGCCAACATAATTAAGCGCCGACATTGCGAGATCTTCACGGCCCATAAGCAGTGCTTGTTCAAGTGCAAGTAAATCATAGACATGTTCTTGTTGTTTATTTTTCCGACGTCGTTGGACTTCAGCTTTTAATTTTGCAATCACTTCATTTGTTTCAAGGGAAAAGTATGGGAATGCTTCATATTGCTTTAACATATTTAATGCTTGATCTAAGTCACCCACTTCGAAAAGCGTATCAATGTGCAGTTCAATAAGCGTTGGGCCAAAGGCATCATATAAGTCCATTTGGTGATCACTAATATAACTTAAGGCAATTTCAAACTCACCAATTTTACGAAGACCCCGTAAATAGAAAAGACGGTGTTGAATATCACTACTAGTCCTTGTTAAAGTTAGCAGTTTTTCAATTTCACCGCCTTCATATAATGCTTCTAAATGTTTAATGTCGTTCATATCTACAACTATTATAACGGAATTTATTGAAGAGTGGCGTAGGAATTATTCCTTTTCTTTTGCTTCGGGAGCTGGCGGTGCCTCGACGGCTACACCAGTTGTGGATACAGGCTTTGGACCAAGGATTTCCACCTTCTTATCAATCGTGTACGATTTAGTGAGATAGAGGGAAAGTTTTGCGGCTGGTGGACCAAACATTTCATAAAGGACGCCTGAGGCAACAATAATGGTTGTTAGCATTACAGCATATTCATCGTGGCCATAGCTTTCTAAAATGCGTGCACCAAGCGCCGCAAGCCCTAAACTCACGCCCGCTTGTGGAATGAGCGCTAAACCAAGATACTTCTTGTTGTTTTCCGTGGAATTAGCGACGACGCTACCAAGTGATGCGCCAGCGTATTTACCAATAATACGCGTAATAAAGTAGACAACACCAATAATGCCAATCGAGGCAAGCGCAGCGAGTTGTAATCGCATCCCACTTAACACAAAGAATAAGGTCAGAATTGGTGGTGAAAAAGCATCAATTTGCCGGAACATTGATTCATCAGGGGCGACGTTCGTATATGCCATCCCCATCGCCATGACACCAAGTAATGGGGAAATATCAAGTAAACTTGCGACCCCACTAAACCCAAGCATAAACGCAACGGCAATAATTAAACGATTGTCTTTCGTCCGTTTAGGTGGTGTAACATAGTGCAGTAATAAACCGAGTAAATAACCGGCTACCACTAAGAGCACGTTGTATAAGAGCGGTAAAAGTAATTGGCCAGCATTAACGCCACCAGTTTCTTTACCAGTAATAATCGCAATCGAAACACTAAATAAAATAAGCGAGACGGCATCATCAAGCGAGATAACTTGTAAAATCGTGTTGACAAAATCACCTTTTGCACCCGTTTGCCGAATCGTCATCATCGTACTTGCGGGGGCGGTAGCACTTGCAATCGCCGCTAGTAACAGCGCGAGTTCCCAATCCATCGTAAAGTGCGGGAATAAGTTCATCGCCATCATCGCACCAAATGTGATAGCCATTGCCATCATACTTTCAAAAAGTGTAATTATGAAAATCTTTTTGCCACTTTTCTTGAGGTTTTCAAATTTAAAAAAGCGGCCAACACCAAACGCAATAAACGCTAAAGCAATGTCGGTAATAAAGTCCATTCCTTTACGTAATTCGTCAGGGAAAAGTCCACCATCAAAAATTAAGGCGGCGATTGGGCCTAAAAGGACCCCAGTTAATATATAAGCAGTAACGTTTGGCAGGCGTGCAAGTTTAGTAATGCGCGTTAGTAAAAAACCAACAAGCAGAATAATACTAAGCGCAATTAAGATTGTTGGTACATTTATTTCTGTAAATGGACTGCTAATTAAAAAAGACATACTACCCACCTCCTGTAAGAAACGCTATCGATATTATACAACATAAGTGCCTATTGCATCAACTTATACTTTGTTATAATTGTATAAGAAAAACTTATAATTAAATACACGAATTTTATAGTAAGTAAGCGGTAAATTATTCCCAATAAGAAAGTAGTAATTGCATTAGCAAAAATTGTTAATAAAACGTATTTTGTAATAAAAAAACAAAGAATTCTTTCCGTCTCACCCTTAAAGTCAGCGTAAAAGGGTATTAAAAGCAGTAAAACATTTTATTTATGGATCAAGACCAATAACTTCAATCTTCTTATCAATCGTATATGATTTTGTAATATGGAGCGAGAATTTAGCAGCCGGTGGCCCAAAGATTTCATAGAGGACACCAGCAGCAACAATAATCGTTGTAAGCATAATGGCATACTCATCGTGACCATAACTTTCTAAAATACGTGAACCAAGCGCCGCTAAGCCAAGACTAACCCCTGCTTGTGGAATAAGCGCTAACCCAAGGTACTTCTTATTTTCGGGAGTAGAGCGAGCAACGATACTTCCTAGCGTTGCGCCACCGTATTTGCCAATGATCCGTGTCACAAAGTAAACGATACCGACCGCCCCAATCGAAGCTAATGCAGCAAGTTGCAACCGCATACCACTCAATACAAAAAATAAGGTCAAAATTGGTGGTGAAAACGCATCAATCTGCCGGAAAAGTGATTCATCAGGCGCAATATTCGTATACGCCATTCCCATTGCCATTACGCCTAAAAGGGGCGAAACATCAAGTAAACTCGCCACCCCACTAAACCCAAGCATAAACGAGACGGCAAGAATGAGACGATTATCTTTGGTGCGTTTGGGTGGTGTAACAAAATAAAGTAATAAGCCTAGCAAATAACCAGCAACAACTAATAAAACATTATATAAAAGTGGGAGCAGCAAATGGCCAGCATTGAGACCGCCACTTTCTTTACCAGTAATTACAGCCATTGCCACACTAAAAAGGATGAGCGAGATGGCATTATCAAGCGAAATAACTTGGAGAATTGTATTAACGAAATCCCCTTTTGCGCCGGTTTGGCGAATTGTCATCATTGTGCTTGCCGGTGCCGTCGCACTTGCAATTGCCGCAAGTAGGAGTGCAAGTTCCCAATCCATCGTTATGTTTGGAAATAAATTCATGGCCATCATCGCTGCAAAACTAATAGCCATGGCCATTAAACTTTCAAATAAAGTAATAATAAAGATCTGCGGTCCACTTTGTTTTAAAATATTAAATTTAAAATACCGCACAACCCCAAAAGCGATAAAGGCTAGTGCAATATCCGTTATAAAGTCCATGCCCTTCCGCAACTCTTCGGGGAAAAGCCCACCATCGAAAATTAAGCTCGCAACAGGTCCCAAAATGACGCCAGTTAAAATGTATGCTGTAACGTTAGGGAGTCGGACAAGCTTAGTTAAGCGCGTAAATAAAAACCCGACAACCATCATGATGCTTAGTGCAATTAAGATTGTTGGGACATTAATTTCAGTAAACGGGCTTTGGATAAAAAAGCGCAACATTTACACCTCCAACTGTATATTCTAAGAATATTATACAATAATTTAAAATAATATTTTAATTAAGATTTGTTATAATTGTATAAATAAAACTTATTGTTTATAAAAGTGAGGTTCACCATGATCAATGATAAATTAACAACGCTTATTGTCCTAGCGGAATTAAAGAGCTATACCCAAACCGCAGAAGTATGCCACTTGTCACAACCAGCCGTTAGTCAACATATTAAGGCGCTCGAAGAAATGTATGAAATCAAAATTTTTAAACGCCACGGGCGTACATTAACACTGACATATGAAGGCGAAATTTTAGTGCAAAATGCCAAAAAATTGATTGCATTGAATCGGCATATCGAAAAGGAATTATCGAAAAATAAAGGTGGGATAAATAAACTCGATATTGGTATAACGCTTACCGCCGGTAACTACTTCATTCCCGAACTTTTAAATGTCTTTAAAGACAAATACCCTGAGTTACGGTTTAATTTTCATACGGACTTAGCGTCAAATTTAATTGATCGTATGCGTATTAATGAGTTAGATTTTGTTATTTTAGATGGCACCCCACATTCAAACGAATTTAAAATGAAACTACTCATTAAAGATGAGTTAATTATTATTGGCCCACGCAATCACCCACTTGCAAACAAAAATAGTGTAACGCTTGAAGAATTAAAAACTGAAAAATTTATATTGCGGCACGAACAAGCTGATACGCGCCGGGCGTTTGAAAATTATTTATTAAATCATCTAGATAATATTAATAATTTTGACATCATTTTAGAAATTGATAATACCGCGCTTATTAAGCAATTAATCATTGCTGGTCACGGTATTAGTGTAATGAGTCGCGCGATTTGTGAAGTGAATTTACAAGTAGGTACGCTACGTGAGATTAAGTTAAAAAACTTTCAACTCGAACGCGGTATTTATGTAGTGTATCCGAACGATTTAGCCAAAAGTGACATAATTCAAAGTATTTTAAGTTTAGCGCAATAAAAAAACACGGTCTCCCGTGTCTCTTCTTAGCGGCAATATTTAGGCGTTACTGCACTAAATATTCAGCCGTCAATGCTTCAATTAAATTATCGATGTAAACAATAACTTCATCTTCACTAATTGAACTTAAGAGACCGCGATCTTCGAGGCGAAGCTTTTTAATTTCTTTTAGCTTACCAATTGTCTCAAATACTAAACTTTCCATAAACACTCACTTTCTAGGTTACTATCTAACCCCTATAATTATAACATCTTCCGTAAATGCAAGGCAAAGTAAAACAATAATAATCGGTAAAAAATTACTTATTGTTAGATGACATACTTATCTTTACAAATAAAGATTAAAAAACTTTTAAATTTTATTTTCGCTTTTTTCGTCGTTTTTATATGATAAAGATGTGGTTCTGCTTATGCTACGAAGGGAGGTAATGATGCATAAGCCCC
>WPCG01102863.1_pt1 | contig 26677 bp, 22 predicted proteins | sample 5403311 | NCBI WGS metagenome assembly WPCG01 (sample SAMN12869467, study PRJNA574797) | sludge metagenome | isolation source: wastewater treatment of Control | place: China:Beijing | collected 2019-05-17 | reverse complement strand
CGTGATGAAGAAAATATCCGGCAACTGGAGCAACTGGATATCGATTGGATGGGATTTATTTTCTATCCCGAGTCGCCTCGTTATGCCGGGAAGAAAGTGAGTTACCTCCCATCAAAAATAAAAAAGGTAGGGGTGTTCGTGGATCAAGACCCGCAAACCATACGAGAGATGGCGAAGCAGAATCGCCTCGATCTGATTCAATTGCACGGGACGGAACCACCCTGGTATTGCATCAACCTGCGTGAAGAAGGTTTCAACGTGATAAAAGCTTTCGGGGTTCCTGCCGGCGAGCAACTTCCCCATGCCCAACTGGATGCCTACAAGGGAAAATGCAACTACTTCTTGTTCGACACGAAAACACCTGCTCACGGGGGATCGGGAAAAAAATTCAACTGGGAGGTGTTGGAAGCGTATCAAGACGAAACACCGTTTATCTTGAGCGGGGGTATCTCTCCCGAAGACGCGGAACAAATCAAGAATATCAAGCATCCCAAGTTCGCGGGTATTGATATCAATAGCCGGTTTGAGACAGCCCCGGGAATGAAAGACGTGGAATCTATTAAAAACTTTATAAAACAATTACGGTAAACGCGCTTTGGGGTTCACGTGTACGGGTAACGCGAAGAGCAGTAAAGATACGCGTGAACAGGTGTTTAAAGCGAGTTCCATTTAAAACATCGTATGAACAGGATTGATAAACTATTTCAGGAGAAGAAAAGCAATATACTGTCGGTTTACTTTACCGCCGGGTATCCCCGGCTCGACGACACGGTGAAAGTGCTTGAATCATTGGAAGAACATGGGGTGCATATGGCAGAAATTGGCGTGCCGTTCAGTGACCCCATGGCGGATGGCCCGGTGATCCAAGCATCGGGGGGGCGTGCCTTGGCGAACGGCATGAGCGTGAAACGCCTTTTCGAGCAACTGGATCGTGTCCGTGAAAAGGTGTCGATGCCGCTCGTGCTGATGGGTTACCTTAACCCGATCCTGCAGTTCGGGTTTGAACGGTATTGTGAAACGGCAGCCCGTTGTGGCATTGACGGCCTGATTATCCCTGACCTCCCCTTCGCGGAGTACATAGAGTCGTACAAGGCGGTGGCCGAGAAGCACGGCCTGCATGTGATCATGCTTATCACTCCCGAAACCTCGGAGGAGCGCGTCCGGTTGATTGATGAGCAGACAGGCGGGTTTATTTACATGGTCTCGTCAGCATCGGTGACGGGCGCGAAGAACAGGTTCAGCGACGAGAACTTGGCTTACTTCCGAAGGGTGAACGCGCTCTCCCTGAATAATCCCCGCCTCATCGGGTTTGGGATATCCAACAAGGAGACGTTCCAATCCGCCTGCCAAGAATCTGCCGGAGCGATTATCGGCAGTAAGTTTGTCTCGTTGCTCGACAGCGAAAAAACGATTGAAGATGCAGTGAAAGAACTAATAGTGGCTATTGATCCAACGTGACAAGAACTTATCATACACTTGTTCAAAGGTGATAATTACAAAGCAATTACCATTGAATAATTACCATAAAGTGGTAATTGGCATGTTCCGGCATGATTGCCAATCCGGAAAAAGATTCCCTTTTAATGAAAAAAGATCGTGAAAAATAGAAAATAGTCACGCTGATCGCGTAAGTTTGTATTTTGTTGATGGGAAATAAGTAAAAAACATAATATTTGAGCGCTATGTCGACTAACTATGATTTCACGTTTTGGTACAAGAAAAGGGTTACAGGATTTTTTTTCGTGTTTGTCCTTTCGTTGTTAACAGCCTCCGGTTACGCGCAAGTTGAGCCGTTCACGGCCGATTCTGTCCCGCTGGTCAACGATCAGGTGGTATTTACTTCTCACTTTACCAACGATTTATCGAAAGAAGAATTTCGCACGAAGGCATACATTTACTTGGGCACGGGGTTAGACCCATACTCTGCCTCGTTTTTGGCTAACACCCCGGACTCTGTGGTTTGCCGGGTTGTTGACTATTTAGAAATAGAATCTAGTCTCCTGTCTGTCTTCGGGATGTATATGATCTACGATTTGAAATTGGTTTACCATGAAAAATCGAGTGACCTGACCATCAATAATATTACCTTCATGGAGAAAAGTGATTTTGAACGAAAGGTGGAAAAACCACGGGAATCGAACTTCCCGGGATATACCGGGAAAGAGATGATGATCGATAAAATCTACTCTCCCCTGCTGCGGAAAAATGCATCGGCCCGGGTCACCGATGCCGCTATAAAGAGAATAAACGAAGTAGTGAGCAGGTTGGCTTCCCATTTCTCTGAATAAACTACCGTGTTTTGCCCCAAGTGCCTCATAGCACGTGCCCCGTTTCAATAACTCCTTGGGACCCGGTTCTCTCCTCCCGGAAACGGAGGAATATTGATTCGCACGCTGACCGTGGATACCGCGCCCACGATGCCAAGGCCGTTGTGCACGTTGCTGAAGGTGACCTCTGGTTCGGAGATGATCACCAGCGGGTTCTCGTCTTGGTAGGGCGACTGGTTTAATTTCTTGTAATAAGGGTAGAGTTCCGGGCTGAAGTGAGTGAGCTCCACGTCGAGTGGCAGAGTGAGTACTTCGGTACGGGTATTCTCGCTCTCTTCCTCATCATACTCCATGTGGATATAGTAATAGCCGGAAACTGAAAAATCGAGCGTGTACTGTTTGTTTTGAAACTCCTCGTTTGAAAAAAGCAGCGAGAAAAGGTTTTTCCTTTTTTCGGTATCAATGCCTTCGTTAATCAAATCTTCCAAGATATTGCTTTGGTAATTCCCGTCGAAGATGGGGTCGTCGTCGCCGTAGATATAGAAATACCTTTTCCAATTATCTTCCGCCCAGTCGGAATGCTTGATCGATTGGTTGACTTGGAGCCGGAAATATTGCTTGGCATCGTCGTCAGCCGTAATGCCCATTTTTACGCGGAGGTTCCGGTATTGTTCCTCTACTTGGATATTTTTGGGGTACAGCGGATGCCCACCGTAGCCATCGTCGAACAGGCTCTTGGAAGTGAGATAAGTGGATGTGTCCACCCGGGTGATCGACGGGGGAGCCGGTAGAATGGTTTCTGCCCACGCGGTGGGAAATCCTTCCGCCGAGGCTTCAACCCGTACCTTATCGCCAATTTTCGGGCGAACAGATGAGCGGAACAGGGCGGTGTACGCTGTGTTATTACCCCTCCAGCTGTAATCGTGGAGGGTATCTACCCGTACCTGCTGCATTTTACCGCGTTCCTCGCCGTTGATAAACAGTGTTAACGATGCGTCGTCGAGCAGGCTCCTGCTCGAAAGCGTGTCGGTGTATAGAAAACTCTTGCTTACGCGTATTCCAACCAGCGAGTCGGGCGATAGAATCCCGTTCATCACGATCTTCGGGGTGTACGCGCGGTGATCGAGAAAGACCTCCTTTTCACACCCGGGAAGAAGGAGAATCAGGAAAAGCAGTAGGGAGGCACGCGGGAAGAGGCGTCGCGAGAACGACGAAAGTAGGGTAACCAAGAGAATTAGGAGAAGCGGCATGCCGGGTATAGGGTTGTTTCTTGAATGCATCGTCTTGTTAAAATTTATAGGTGTACGAAAACGAGGGGATGATAGGGAATATGTTGTAGCTGATGAATGCAGGACGAAATTTCATCGGGTAACCATCCGGACTGTCAGGATTGGGGTATTCTTTCTCGGACGGCATCACGATGAACGAGTTGTGATGCGCGTACACGTTATAGATGCTGAAGTTCCAGATGCCCATCCTTCCGTTTTTCTTGTGGCGGTAATAATTAAAACTCAGGTCGAGCCGTTGGTAACTTGGCATCTTGTAGTTGTTACGTTGGTAGACATACGCTACTTGATTGCCGTTTATATCGATGAATTCCTCTTCGGGGAGAGTAGTCCAGTTGCCGGTGGCATAGATCCACGACACGTTGAGGTCGAATTTTCGATTGAATTGGTGCATCAGCACCGCATTGAACTTGTGCCGGTTATCCTGTTTTGCCGGGTAAGGTTTTCCTTGGTTAATCTCCCCACCCGGAAACTCCCGGTTAGCCCAAGAGAGCGTGTATCCGGCCCATCCCGATGTCTTCCCGACACTCTTCTTCGCCATCAACTCAACCCCGTAGGCGGTGCCCTTTCCTTGGGCGATACGCCCTTCCCAATTGGTATTCCCGGTTAGTATGTTAGCTCCATCCTTGTATTCTACCTGGTTAGACGATTTTTTGTAGTAGCCCTCTACCGATAAATCGAACCCGCCGTACCGCCCGAAGAGGCCGGCCGTGAACTGTTGGGAAGATAGCGGTTTGACGTTCTTGGTGATGGGCACCCACAAATCATTAGGCGAGCTTATGTAACTACTTTGCAGTAGGTGCACGTACTGGTTCATCCTGCCGTAGGAGGCCTTTAGGGAGAGGTCGTCCGACAAGAGATAGCGGGCCGACAGGCGGGGTTGCGCGCTCAGGTACGACTTGCCGTGGACAAAGAAGCCTGACAAGTGGATGCCCGCGTTTGCCTTGAAGCGCCTGCTTAACTCCATCTCGTCTTCGGCATAAAAAGAGAGTTCTTTTACCCGGATGCGGTCGTCCGCGTACGTGACGGTGTCGCTCCTGTTTCGCTCGCCCTCTTCCTCTTTCCGGAAAATACGGCTCTCCTCGGGACGAAAGTTGTGGTGCAAGAGGGCTGTCCCAAAGCGGATAAGGTGTTGGTTGTCGTACGCGTAATCAAAATCGAAGCGATACCCGATATCCTTGATGCCCGATTTGTAGATAGGGTTGAAGTAGTGATAGCTTCGCGTGGTTTCCTCGATACGAGTCTCGGGATTGGTCAGCGTGTCGAAATATTCGCCGCTGGATGTGAATGAGATATCCGAGAGGTAGCGATTGTAGACCAGCGTGGCGTTCGAGAACAGTTTGCTGTTAATGGCGTATGTCCAGTTTAACGATGCCATGCGTGTTCCCCAACCGATATCGAAGCCCGCCTGTTCGGAGCTACGCCCGGGCCCGTGATAAATGATTTCACCGGTTTCCGGTTCCCAGTCCCCGTGCTCGTTGTAGTTGGTGTAGCTATAAAGCGACTCGTTATTGAAAAAGAGCTTATCCTTCCCGTCGTACAGGCTCAGGTAGAGGCGGCTCCTGTCGGAGAACCTATGGTTTACCTTGGCGTTGAAGTCGTAAAAATAATACCCGAAGTCGACGGTGCTATAGTTTTCCGGGTTCTCTCGTTTGGTTCTTTTATTGACAAAATAGACAGCCGGGCGGGCCAGCAGATCAAGGTAGGTACGGCGCAACGAGACCGAGAACGATGTTTTATCCTTGATGATGGGCCCTTGCAGGCTGAGCCGCGATGATAACAGCCCGATGGAGGCGGTACCGGAGAACTTCTTCATATCGCCGTCGTTCATCCGCACGTCCACGACCGACGAGAGGCGGCCGCCGTACCGCGCGGGGAAGCTGCCCTTGTAGAACTCCATCGTCTTGACTGCCTCGGGGTTGAACGTGGAGAAGAGCCCGAGGAGGTGGTGCACGTGGTAAAGAGGGTTCCCGTCCACGAGGTATAGATTTTCATCCGCGTTGCCACCCCGCACGTGGAGCCCTGCCATGCCGTCAGTTCCTACCGCCACGCCGGGCATCAGTTGTAATGTCTTGATAACATCGCTTTCCCCCAGGAAGGTGGGGAACGCGGTTAGCGTGGCCGGGTTAAGGCTTATCTTGCCGGTCTCCGCGTGGAGCACCGGGTTTTTCAGGTCGCCTTCCACCACCACTTCCTTGAGTAGCGAGGAGGGGGGTAGAAAAAAATGGATGATTGTATCTTCGGTTAAAATAAAAGGGTACACCTCGGAAGTATACCCCACGTAACTCGGTCGCAGCTCCACCTTGCCCGGTGGTACGGAAAGACTATAGAAACCGAAGTTATTGGTAACGGCACCTTGCCCCGACACGATTTCGTACAGGTTGGCGGCAATCAGCGATTCGTGCGACTCGCGGTCATAGATAAACCCGCTGATCGTGACTCTCTTCGGCCGTTTTTTCAGGACAATGTACTTCCCTTGCACGATAGCTTGGATTTCAGTTTCGGCAAAAAGTGCTTGCAGTACCTTATCGAGTGGCTCGTCCATCATCTTTAAGGTGACATCAGGGAAATCTTTTAACAGCGAGGGGTTATACGAGAAGGTATGTCCCGATTGGCGTTCAATCTCCCGGAGAGCCTCTGTCATGGGGCGTTTCTCCAGGTTCAGCGTGATTTTTTCCTGACCGGTTGCCGCGAGCGGAAAAGCGATAATCAGCAATAACAGAAGCGTGGTTTGTTTCATCAAGTAGTACGTTTTACCTCTATGATGCAAAATAACGAAAATCCCTCACTCCGACGGGAATATATTCCTGGGAACCCTGTTTTTTCCGGGGAACGGGGGAAGATTGATTCGCGCGCTGACCGTGGAGGCCGCGCCCACGATGCCAAGGCCATTATGCACGTTGCTGAAGGTGAGCCCCGGTTCGGAGAACATGGTAAACCCCACGACGTCGGTGTTGGGATTATAATCTCGCGTCTGGAAGTAAGGGTATAACTCCGGCGTTATGACCGTGAACAACACGTCGATGGGTGGATTCAACACGTTAAGGATGGTACGGTCCCGCGGGTTGTAGATGGCATCACCCGGGTCTTCACCATGTTCCAAGTAGGTCATCATGACAAGATAGTAGTCGGTGATAGAGAAATCGAGCGTGTAGCTGTTATTCCGGAATAGTTTATCGGAAAAAAGCGCTAAATTGGGGTATTTTATTCCCTTGAGGTCAGTTCCTTCCGATATCAAATCTTCCAAAATATTGTTCCGGTAGTTCTCCTTGAATATCGGGTCATCATTCGTGTAAATATACAGGGGATTCTCAACCGTGTCGGAATAACTTGCCGGATCGATGAATGTAGAGCTGAGTTGAAGGGTGAAATATGGATTTCTTCCGGGGGAACGGTGCGAGACTTCCATCTTGACACGCAGGTTACGGTATGACTCTTCCACCTGGAGATTGATGAAATCATCCGGGTCGTAGGGATTATAAGGGGCGTTTTTACTGTTACTGATGATTTTTTTTGCCGTGAAAAACGTGGCCGTATCCACTCGATTGATGACGGGTGGGTGGGGGATGGTGGTCTCCGCCCAAGCAGAGTTGAATCCCGCGGCCGATGCTTCAACCCGTACCTTGTCTCCTGTCTTTGGCCTTATCGTTGAACGGAAGACGCTTATCATTGCCAAGTAGGGACGGTCGAGCCGGTCGCGGCCGTATAGGGTATCCACGCGCGCCATTTGCATTGTTTCACGTCTTTCGTCGTTTATGAACAGGGTCAACGCGGCATTCCTCAACAGGCTGTTAGTTGAATTGGTGTCGGTATACAAGAAACTTTTACTGACCCCTATTTCAACAATCGAATCGGGTGAAATAATCCCGTTCATCACGATCTTGGGCGTGTAATCGTCCAAGTTGATCCTGACCTCTTTCTCGCATGCCGCGAGGGAGGCGAGTATGCCGATCAGGAGAGCCAGCGCGTATCTGTTTTTTGATCTCCTCATGGCTTAAAATTTGTACGTGTACGAGAATGAAGGAATAATGGGGAAAAAAGAGTAGCTCTGGTACGCGGGATAATACTTGCTGGCGTTTCCTTCTCTTTCCCCGGCTGTTATAATGAACGAGTTATGGTACGCGTACGCGTTGTAGATATTGATATTCCATATGCCCGTCCTGCCGTTCTTCTTGTGGCGGTAATAATTAAAATCCAAGTCGAGCCTGTGGTAATCAGGCATCTTGTAATTGTTTCGTTGATGGAAATAGGGGATTTTATTGCCGTCCATATCCATGTACTCTTCTAACGGTAAGGTGGCCCAGTTGCCGGTCGCGTATATCCATGAAGCGCTTATTTCGAATTTACGGTTAAACGCGTGTTTTAGCACGGCATTGATCTTATGCCGGTTGTCGTACTTCGCCGGGTATACCTTCCCTTGGTTGATTTCCCCGTTCGGGAATTGCCGCTCTGCCCATGATAGCGTGTAACCGACCCATCCCGAGCTGTTTCCGATGCTTTTTTTCGCCATCAACTCCACCCCGTACGAGGTGCCGATCCCTTGGGTAACACGGTTTTCCCAATTGGTGTTGCTGGCGAGGAGGTGGCTCCCGTCCTTGTACTCGACCTGGTTCACCGAACGCTTGTAGTACGCTTCGGCTGAAAGGTCGAACGCGCGATACCTCCCGTGTATCCCTGCCGTGAATTGATCGGACGACAATGGCTTCACGTTTCTCGTGATGGGCACCCATAAATCGTTGGGAGCGTTCATATAGCTGCTTTGCAACAGGTGCACGTATTGGCTCATCCTGCCATACGACGCTTTCAGGGAAAGGTCTCCCGATACCAGGTAGCGGGCCGCGAGGCGGGGCTGGGCGCTCAGGTACGATTTACCTTCCACGAAGAATCCAGAAAGATGCAAACCGGCATTTACCTTCAACCGCCTCCCGATATCCATCTCGTCTTCGGCGTACAAGGAAAGTTCCCGCACCTTGACCCGTTCGTCGGCATAGGTGATGGTATCGTTCAGCCTCGTTTCTCCTTCGCTTTCTTGACGGAAAACCCGGCTCTCCTCGGGAATGAAATTATGCTGCAACAGGGCAGTTCCAAAACGAACCAAGTGATGGTTGTTGTACGCGTAATCAAAATCGAGGCGGTAACCAAAATCTTCAATGCCCGATTTGTAGATCGGGCGAAAGAGTTGAAAAGAGTTTACCTGCTTCTCGCCCGTGTCACCATAATTTCTTGAGGAGTGGGTCTCCCGAGTTTCACCGGAAAACGAGATATTCGATCGGTAGCGATTGTAAACCAGCGTGGTGTTCGAGAATAGCTTGCCGTTGACCGCGTATGCCCAATTCAGCGAAGCCACGCGGTTTCCCCAACCTATATCAATAGTGGAGGCTTCATTGGATGCACTTTTATAGTGGTATTGAACATTCTCTCCCGGGCTGCCCGGGTTCGAGCCATACGTGGGGTAATCGTTGCTGTACAGGACGTGGTGATGATCATTAAAAAACAGGTAGTCTTTCCCGTTATAGAGGCTCAGGTAGACGCGGCTTTTGTCTGAAAACTTGTGATTTATCTTCGCGTTGAAATCGTAAAAATAATAGGAGAAATCGGTGACGTGGTAATTACGCGGGTTTTTTCTTTTCTCTTTCCGGTTCATGAAATGCATAACCGGGCGGGCGAACAGGTCGAGATAGGTACGGCGGAGCGAGACCGAGAACGAGGTCTTGTCCTTGATAACGGGCCCTTGCAGGTTGAACCGCGAGGATATCAACCCAAAGGAAACCGTGCCGGAGAACTTCTTCATGTCGCCGTCGTTCATCCGCACGTCTACCACCGACGACAAACGGCCCCCGTAGCGGGCAGGAAAGCTACCCTTGTAGAAATCCATCGTTTTCACCGCTTCGGGGTTGAACGTGGAAAAGAGGCCCAGCAGGTGGTGAACGTGGTAGAGAGGGTTCCCGTCTACCAAGTAGAGGTTCTCGTCGGCATTCCCGCCCCGCACGTATAGTCCGGCCAACCCATCGGTTCCCACGGCCACGCCGGGCATCTGTTGCAACGCCTTGATCACGTCGCTCTCCCCCATGAGCGAGGGGATGCTTTTTAGCGTGGCGGCGTTAAGGCTTACCTTGCCTGTCTCCGCATCGAGCATCGGATTCCCCCGGCTCCCGTCCACCACTACTTCATCGAGCAGGGACGACGGTTGCAAAAAAAAATGAATCATCGTGTCTCGCGTCACGCGGAAGGGATAGCTTCCGGAGGTATATCCCACGTAACTTGGCTGGAGTTCTGCCTCGCCCGGTGGAACGGATAGGCTGTAAAACCCGAAGTTATTGGTGACGGCACCCTGTCCCGAAGCCTGATCATAAATATTGGCCGCGATGAGCGACTCGTGCGATTCCCTGTCGTGAATAAACCCGCTGATGGTAACCTTTCTCGGCTTCTTTTTCAGAATGATGTGTTTTCCCTGTATAATGGCCTGGATATCGGTTTTATCGAAAAGAAGTTGCAATGCTTTTTCGAGGGGCTCGTCCGCGATCTGCAGGGTGACCGGCGGGAAATCTTTCAGCAGCGAAGGGTTAAACGAAAGGGTATATCCCGATTGTTTTTCGATCTGCCGGAGGATCTCGATAACCGGTCGCTTCTCTACATCGACTGTAATCCTTTCTTGGGCGATGAGGGGCATTCCCAATCCGGCAATCAATAGTAAAAAGATAATACAGCGTTGCATGTCTTGTATTTAGCTATACGACCAATTCGCGGATATTAAATATTTTACTTTTCTTCCTTTTTCTTCTTTTCAATTTGGATAACACGCGGCTGGATGGTGTCGTTGGTCGCGACCTCTATCACGTGGAACGCCGGTTTTTCGGTCGCCTCGTCTGTCACGGGCATGATGGTATACTGTTTGCCCTTTTCTGCCGCGAACGTGAGTTTGTAGTGCGTGTGCGGGTTATTGGATTCGGCGATGGATGCCCCGATTAGGCCGAACATCGCCCCCGACATGGCTGCTTTGTCTTTCCATTGCTGAAAATGACGTATCTCCACTGTCCGTTCACCGGGCAATACATCGGTATGCTTGGGGAAACCTTTCATGTAACTTCCCACGGAAACGGTATCCACTTTCACGAGGAGGGCCGATTCGGAAGTCTTTTTCCCCTTGATCCTCAGTTTATGATCGCCTTGCTGTACACGAGCGAGGTCGGTAGATTCCATTTTTGCTCCCTGGTACCCTTTAGTGCTGCCACAACCCGGTAAAAGAATCATACCGGTAAGAAGAATTGCCATAAAAATAAACCTGTTTGTCTTCATAGATGTAAATAATTAAAAAGTGCTTGTTTCAGTACGTGTTTAATCGGTAATAGTCACGCGCGTGTCGAGCGTGAGGTTGATGATGTTGATGATCTGGATAATGCTTTCTCCCGTGAAGGAGGAAGTGAATGTTAACTCCCCGTCGGCTTCCGGCAACTCGATGGGCACGTTGTAGAAATGTGAAAGCACCGGGATAATTTCTTTCAGTTTCATGTTGTTGAAAGTGAGCGAACGCGTGATGCCGTTAATTTCCATCTCGCTGCCCGGGGAGGATACTTTCACGGTTTCATCCGTGGCACTGTAATGGACGGTCATGCCGGCACTGCATAGCAAAGGGATCACCGGGTCGTTAGGAGTGAACCGGACTGTTCCCGATTCAACGATAAGCCGGGTCTCGTTATCGACGGCACGCACGGTAAATTCCGTACCGAGCACTTCGATTCGTGCCGTGGAAGTGGCGACGATAAAAGGCTTCGCTTCATCGCGGGCGACCGCGAACGCTATCTCTCCCTGCATGGACACATGCCGTTCGTGTTTCCCGAAGTCTTTATTGTATTTCAACTCCGCCCCTTGTTGCATCACGATCCCGGTTTGATCGGGAAGGGTGAATCTCGTGTTGTCGGCGTCCGCGAGCAACTGCTGCGATCGGTTTACGGTTATCCACACACCGACTCCCGCGACGAGCAGCAGGAGGACCGCGGCAGCCATACGTGTTACGAGCGATGCGCGCCGTGCTTTCCATGGTACCCCAAAGCCCGGAAGCGAAGCGGTCACTCTTTTCCACCCTTTCGAGGGTTCGAACACCCCCTTCCGGTAGTGTCGAGCCACGAAACGGACAGCTTCATCCATATTTTGACCGCTCTTTTCCATTGCTTTCTTGCTTGTAGCTTAAAAACTTCTTCTCGTTATTGACAGAACATGGGATTCCCGATTAAACGAGGCAAAAATAGTCGCGGGATATTCGTACCCCTTGGATGTCTCGAAATCATTTCCCGTTTCACTGTTTCACAAGAAATATCCCAGTGATAAGGATACGCTCCATAGGGAGATATCAGGCTTCAGGGTTCGGCCATTCAGGGAATACCCGAAAGCAGCCATATTGTTCAACACCTGCCGGAAACCGAGGCCAACGGTAAGTAGTTCCCCTATCTCTACCCCGCCTTTCAAGGCGATGCCCGCGTTAAAACGTTGCAACATCAGAAAGTTGTCTTCCGTTTCTCCCATTACTTGTATCTCGGGCTCGAATAGGCTCCATTTCATTTTTATATGATCCCCTTCCCACGAATGCTTCACGTACTGTTCCGCTTTGAGCGAGTAACTCCCGAAAGCACCTCCTGCCACAAAGAGCCGCGTACCGGGCGACAACCTGAACTTCAGCTTCGCGTAGAGGGGAATTTCCAGTGTTTGCAAGCTCACGTGCCCTTCCATTGAAAACCCTTCGGGTAGTTCACTCCCCTGGTAATACTTGTCGGGGTTAATGGTCGCTCCCCGATGGGAGTAGATTAGGCCGCTTTCCAGCCCGAAGCGATGACCGAGCATGTACTCTGTCGCGAAGCCCGCGTGAAAACCCGGACGGGGAGAAAAGACATCCGTTTCCACCCCGTTGAGTATTAAGGATAAGTTCGATAGGTCGAGGCCGGCCTGCAGGCTTGTCTTGAACTGGGCCCGTGCGGGGAAGGCTATGCTGAAGGCCAGTAACAAGAGGGCAAAAATAGGTTTCCCGTTCATAATGATTTTTATTTACGCGTTCACCAACTGCGGAAGCTCACGAAAACGGCGGCCATCAGGTTGGAGATGCTTGCCGGTTCTTTATATTCCACGTTTTGTCCTTCCAAGTTGATTGAATTGATGGTGCCAAGGGTATACGATAGTTTTAACCCGATGCCTGTTTTGGCGTTTAACTTGTACTCCCCCGCCACGCCGGCGTTGAACCCCACAGTGGTCGCCTTGCCATCAAGTACCCGGCCGTCAATCGTCATTCTGTCCATGTAGAACATCGGCCCAACCGCGAACGAAGAAACCAACAGGAATTTATCGGTTTCGCTGCGCCCTGCAAACGAAGGTCCCGCGAAAAGGACATTCTGCGACTCTTTGTAACTATTGGCATATACATCGTCGGGAAAGTCAATGTTGTTCCCCGAAGTGGACGAGGAGCAAAAGTTGACATTGAGTCCAAGTCCCCAGCTTTCTTTGAAAAAATACTGCGCGTCGGCGTCAAGGGTATAGCCGTGGCGCAGCTTCTTGTTGAGGTCGTCGATCTTGGTATCGCCCGTTTTTTCAACTTTGCCGAGACGAAAAGCATACCCGCCGCCCACCGAGAAGCGGAAGTCTTTGTAACGTGGCGCGGTTTGATACTCCACTTCATACGACGTTTGTTCTTGGGCGAAGGCGGTCAAGGGGGACAGTCCGAAAATAACGGCTGCCGCGAGCAGGATAGAATAGATGCGTTTCATTGATGTAAAATAATTAAAAGTGTTTATTTCTTTTTTAAGCACATGATATCTATAAGACGCGAGAAGACGAAAATCCCTCATTCCAATGGAAGAATTTTTAAATAAAATGGATAAAAAAACGACAATCCTCACGAGCATGCCCAGTTCTTTTCTTTTACCGAGATTCGTGGTACTCGTTCGTCGCTTCCTGCTCGAAGAAGTCAGGCAAAGAAAAAAAGATACGTCTTGAGATCCTTGGAGCGAAGTGATTGCATGGCACGGAAAACGTGGTTTTCAATGGTCTTCACGGTCAGCCCCGTCTCCTCCGCGATCTCTTTGTAGCTCATCCCGTCTCGTTTGGCCATCAAGAATATTTCTCGGCGGCGTTCCGGCAGTTCATCGATCATCTTCCATACACGTGCTTCCATCTCGGCCCGTTCTACCTGCTCCTCTTCCGAAAGCCATTCATCCGGTGCTACCTGATCGAGCGGGGTAGTGGGTTTCGCGTCGCGTACGCGGGTCAGGCAATTATTTCGAACCGCAGTGTAAAGATACGATTTAACCGATTTAATCGTTTCCAACTGTTCCCGCTTGTCCCACAGGTTCACGAATGTCTCCTGCACCACATCCTCCGCTTCCTCCGCGTTGCCAGTGAAACGGAGGGCATGCAAACAAAGCGGGCGATAGTGGGCGTGAAAATAGCTGGAAAACTGCTTCTCTACTACTTGCATCGACAATCAATGATAGCGTGTCTGCAAAAGTAGTAAAATTAAATATATTATTTCTGAAAAGGCAGGTATTTAAAACGTAGCCGCTTTCGCTACCGTTTTAGAAACCTTTATTTGTTGCATAATGTAAGATCAAGCAATTCAGAGATCGATATTTCTAATGCTTGATTAAGTCGATAAAATGTTAATCGTATAGTCTTACTTAAGTTTCATTGCTTTTTTTATGAAATATTTTAACAATCACTTTCAGTATGTTGTTATAGTTAATAATTCCGAAAAATACTTTACCTTTGTATTTATTACTATCCTATGCCATTTGTGGTTCTGTTGTTTGTTGAAAGAAATGGAATCTTTGGATGTTGGGTATGGGAATAACGGATAACGTCAATCGCTTATGAAACAATTGGTTGTTAGTGTATGCTGTATGCTGATGGGAGTATTATCGGTAACAAGTCAGGAACTTCCGAATTTCAGGATCAATGTCACGGGAGGCTACAGCTATTTTTTGAGTACGGACCCCAATGAAGGAGGTAGCCAACTTTTTATTAATAATGATGACTATAAAAAGTATGAACGGCAGTTGAAATGGGGATCGAATTTGGAAGGGAATGCCCACTACCTGCTGAGCAATGGATTAGGGTTCGGTGCAAAATTCCGTTACTTGACAACAGATGCTTCCCAAACTGACCTTTTAGTTGATGCTGGCGATCATTATGGCGTTGTCGGTGTGATGGAGCAGAATGAAATCATATTTCTGGCACCGTCCGTGATGTATGGCTGGTGGCTGGATTCAACCGGTAGGCTCTTGGGTACAGGCGGGTTGTCTGTAGGATATGTCTATTTAGAATCATCCGGGGAGATAGACACGGTCGCGGCCATGTTCTCAGGTAACAGCATAGGTTTTCAAGCCGATTTAGGCGTCGATTATTTTCTTACCCGCTATATATCGATAGGTTTGGCTACCGGTTACTTTTACAGTAAGATAAAAGAGGTCAGTATCAACCTGAGTGAGCGGAAAACCAAATTGCCGGAGAATGCACAGCCCAACCTCTCCAACATCAAACTCAATCTCTCTTTATCATTGCATTTTTAACTCGTACAGCCATGCAAGCGATCTATAAAACAACTATACTACTCTTATTCTCAGCGATCCTTCTCTCCTGTTCCGATACCTATATCAACCACGTTGGAAATCCTATTCCGGTGAATAGAAATTATCAAGGAGTGATGGAAGTGCATAAAACCAAGGCCGATTTTGCCATAGCTCAAATACCGGGAACGGCGCTTGCGGCCGGGAATTATAAAATCATTTTGTTTCCCAAGGCATTAGAATTGAAATCGTATTATGTGAAAGCGGACGCACAGGGCACGGTTGAGGTAGCGTACAAACTCGTGGAAGAGATTACCGTGGAATCGGGCTACGATGGCACGATTTTCGGTGTTTTGCAAATTGTCAATGAATCACGCAGCGAAATATTGCATGTGCCGGTCGGGTATTTGCCCTAAGGGTATTTTTCTGCCATCATCTTTAACAACCTTCAGGTAGTTAATCATCTCGTTATCCTTAAGTTGGATAACGAGATGAGTCCCATTTTTATTGCATCATGTCCCATAGCCCGCGTTTTCGGGTGTAACCAAACTACTTTACTTCGATGGTGCGCCTTTCTTGGCTGCTTTGGAAGGCGAGCTCGATGACACGCATCACGTCGCGGGCCTCCTCAGGTTTCACGGCGAGTTCTGCTTTTCCGTTGATGGCGTCTCTCAGGTTGATGAAGTACTCGCGGTAGTCGCCATGCTCGCTCTCAACTTTGCCTTGGAATTTTACTCCCTCGTATTCGGCGTTAAGCGTTCCCCAGATGCTTTCCGGTTCACGGCCCCAGTCGTTACCGACGGGTTTGGCACCCCCGTCGAGCGTGGCTTCTTGCACGTCCAGCCCGTACTTCACGAACGATCCGTTGGTGCCGTGGAGCATGTACGTGGCACCGGGGATGCGGCAAATCATGCCCGACTTCAAGGTGGCGGTGAAAGTGGGGTAGTGGAGCCGCACGTCGAAGTGGTCATCTGCTTTTGCCCAAGGACGTTGTTTGTTGATCTCGGCGGTAACAGCGGTCGGCATGCCAAAGAACCAGAGTGCTTGGTCGATCAGGTGTGAGCCGAGGTCGTAGAATATGCCTGAGCCGGGCAGAGGCTCTTCCCGCCACGCGCCTCGTGGGCGGGGATCGGTGCGGTACCGGTCGAAGTGGGTTTCGTAATCCACTATCTCTCCCAGCAGCCCGCTGTCGAGCAGTTTCTTCACGGTCTTGGTGTCGCTCGTGAAGCGGCGGTTATGGTATACGGTAAGGACCTTGTTTTGCTGTTTCGCTATATCGATCAGTTCATTGGCCTCGGCGGCGTCAATCGTGAACGGCTTCTCTACCACCGCGTGCTTGCCCGCGAGCAGTGCTTCTTTTGCCCAACGGAAATGGTCGGTATTCGGGGAGGTGACGATCACCAAGTCAATGTTGGGGTCGTTGATGATATCTTCCCCACTCGGAACGATCGCCGCGGAGGGGTAACGTTCTTGCGCGAGTGCCTTCCGTTCTGGATTGGCGGTGCTGATCATGGAGAGTTCGTATCCTTCCACGACGTCGATAAAAGGAGCGTGAAAAACGCGGCCGGAAAGCCCGTAGCCGATGATGCCTGTGCGAATGTTGGATGCCATAAGGTATGAGTTTTTAGCTTAATGAAATAGTTATATATCCAAAGATACGTATTATTTTTGAATACCGAGGAAATCGAAGAGTTTTGCCATGGCGAGGGCGCGATGGCTCAGTCGATTCTTGTCGGCTGGAGTCATTTCAGCGAAGGTCTTCTCCTCTCCCTCGGGCATAAAGAGGGGATCATACCCGAAGCCTTTGCCGCCTTTTTTTTCACCGGTGATGGTTCCCCGGATCACTCCCTCGAAAAGGTGTTCTTCGCCGTTGACCAGCAGCGCGATCACGGTACGAAATTGGGCGGTGCGGTTATCGGCTCCTTGCAACGCCTGAAGCAGCTTGTCCATGTTGTCTTCCGGGTTGCACGAGGGGCCGGCGTAGCGGGAGGAGTAGACGCCGGGGGCACCGCCCAACGCGTCGACCTCTAAGCCGGTATCGTCGGCAAAACAGTCGTACCCGTAGCGTTCCTTCACGTGCTTCGCTTTTAGCAGGGCATTCTCTTCGAGGGTGTTGCCTGTTTCCTCTATCTCTTCGTGGCAACCGATTTCAGTCAATCCGAGTATCGTTACTTGGCCATTCACGATTTCGCGTATCTCGGCCAGCTTATGCGGATTGTGTGTCGCGAAGACGATTGTTTTTATCTCTTTTTCCATTCTTGTATTTCTGTTTATAGCGTGTGGCTATTGCCGCGACCTGATCCGTTGTTGCCTTTCTCGCTCCCGTTGTTTAAGCCGGGCTTCCCGCTCCCGTTGACGCTCTTTCAGTTCCCGTTCTCGCTGCCTGACGCGTTCTGCCCGCTCTCGTTCCCTTTCCTTGAGCAGTTGTTCGCGGCTTTTGGCCGTTGCTGTCCCCTCGGTTTGCCGGAGGGCTTGGGCCTCTTTCTCCTCGAGTTGTTTCTTCAATTCATCCGGTGCCAAGGGTGCAAGCAGGCTCTCAGATTGATGGGGTACATTCCATTGTGACGCCCCCGTCACATCGACCGGTACGGCGTTCAAAGGTACGGCCTTTTCCGGTTCCAACGATTCTTTTTCAGGGGAAATCGTATGGCTGTCCTCTACTGTTTCGATTAAATCAGCCGGGACTAGATGGGCCGTGCTCTCGCTGCTTCCTTTTGATTCCCTACTTCCTATTTCTGTTTTTAACACTATCGGTTCTATACCAAAAGCAGTTACCAAGAACGAGAGGTACTGCTCCATGGCCGCTCCTTTTTGTAGGAGATCGAGGTTTTCTTCCGAGATAGCAAGGAGTATTGCTTCCTCAAGAAGAGCTGTTCGAAAGAGAGAATCTGCTCCCAACGCCCGCGCGTAGCGGTTTACCTCGTCGAATGATTGGAATGGACGGATGGAGAGAGCCCCTGATCGCGTGAGCGGGATAAAAGAGACGTCGAACGTTCGGAGGCGGTACTGCTCGAAATTAAAGCGGGTGGTGGCAAAGAGAAGCTGCTCGTAATCTTGCCTTCGTGACTCCGGTAGGAGTAGGAGTGTATGGGGGACATCTCGTTCAGGGCTGAATGCCACCGGTTCGCTTTCGATGCTTTTGCCGCTGTGGCTTTCATGATGAAAACGATTGCCTCGAAGCCACCGTGCCCGGAAGAAACTCCAATGGCCCTCCTGAATGATGCTGTCGGCCACCTCCCCGGTTTGGAGTCGGCTCGGGGCGGTTCTCGTTGAGGGGAGCCTTCCATTGTCAGCCAATAGCTCGGGAGACCTGACGCCCGGTAGGGTGGGATGAAGGCTCCTCGTGAGCGAGTCCCCGTTAACAGATAATGCAAGCTGGTACGTTGTCGCGTTCTGAACGATTTCACGTGGGGTAGAGAGTCCTTTCAGTTTGTTGAACGCGCGGTGAGCTTGTTCTTTTTCTCCTTGCACGGTATAAAGTTGGGCCAAGAGGAATTGCAACCGCTTTTTCTGTTTGGATCGCTTTTCTGACCGGATCGACTCCTTCAGGTAAGGAATGGCTTGAACGTACTCCCCGCTTTGTAAGTAGTACCGGGCATTGACCTCTGCAAGTAATTCCTCCAGCTGTCCCGGGATGGGGGCAGTTTTCAAACCATACAGGATTTGCTCCGCTTCGTACTGCCGCCCCATGCTGATGTAAGCTTGTGCCATCCATAGCCGTGCCTCGTATGCCGTGCCGCTTTCGGGGCCAAAGACACGGATTGCCTCGTTGAAGACCGAAAGCGCCTGTTCGTGGTCGCCGTTCTGCACGTGTGCTTTCCCCATCAGCAGCCAAGCTTGATGGATAAACGGGTTAAACTCGTTTTGTCGCAGCCATTGCCGATATTCCGGCGATCCCGGTCGGGATGGATCTCTCCGGGGCTTTGCCGAGATGGAGTGTTCTCGTATGGCATTTTCAGTTTTATCGATCACGGCGTTAAACGGGCCGCCGGTAGTGCTTTTAGCGGTGTCGGGCAGGCCAGGGGAGTAGGGCAGCAGCCGAGAATAGTCTTCCAAGAAGCTCTCAAGCTGCTGGTCGAGAATCTCCTGGTACATTTTTTCCGCGTTGTAGTAGACATTGTACCGGGTGGTGAACTCGTGGTACGCGCGACTGCCACGGGTGTTTACACGGGTGGAACACCCCGTGCAAAGTAGCAAGCAGGCCCATCCGAGAGAGAGTAGCGTGATATGGCTTTTCGAGTGCATCAGGAAGCAAATTATACCGGGTCGTTGCTTCTATAACTCGAAAAAATGGTTTTTATTGTTCAGCGCGATGTACCTTTCGACGTGATTATCGCCTTCACGGCTTTGCCGATGAAGAACATCACGATAAGCACGAAAATGATGAACGCGCCGGAAGGAACGTTCAAGTAGTACGAGAGGAACAAGCCCGCGACACATCCCACGAAGCTGAAGAGGATAGAAAGCGAGATAATTTTGGAGTAATTCACGGTAAACAGGTTGGCCGTCATTTGCGGCACGGTGATGAGCGACATCAGCAGGACGATGCCTACCAGCCGGATGCTCAGCACGATGGTGACAGCAATAAAGAGCATCATCGTATACTCGATAAACTGGGTGGGTACGCGCCGGGTGCGCGCGAACTCGGCATCGAATGACACGGCGACGATCGCGTGGTAAAACAGGGCGAAAAAAAGGAGGAGTAGAAAAGATAAAACAGCCAGCCCGATAATATCACGTTGGGTAATGGTGAGGATGTTGCCAAACAGGTACTCCGAGAGGTTGGGCGCGTAGCCCGGCGAAAGGAAAGTGAGCACGATGCCGATGGCCATGCCGAGCGACCAAAAGACGGCGATGGCAGAATCTTCCCGCACACCTTGCTTGCTCGAGAGCCACTGGATGCCAAACGCGGAAAAGACCGAGAAGGCCATGGCAGACAGCAAGGGGGGAAAGCTAAAGTAGAAGCCGATGCCCAGCCCCCCGAGGGAAGCATGGGTGATGCCGCCGCTGATAAATACCAGCCTCCTGGAGACGACGTAGGTGCCGATGACCCCGCAGGCGATACTCGCGAAAAGACTGCCCAAAAGGGCATTCCGGAAGAAAGCATACTGGAGTAACTCGGCTATATCCATCAGGTGTCGCCCGCTTAGGCGTGCATTTTATGGCTTCTCAACTCGTTCACGAACATCAGCACTTCGTCCTTCAACTGGTCGGGCACGGGGATCTCCCGCATCTGTAGGCTCCTTACCCAGCGGGGCTTCTCTTCGTCCATCACCGAGTAAAATACCTCGCGGAACTCCTCTACCTCGTTTTCCACGTAGGCCGATGAGTCACGGTGAGAGTACTTGTCCAGCTCTTCGTCGTCGAAATATTCCGGTTCCTTCTCGAACGCCGCGATCAGGCTATCTTTTTCACATATCTCGTGCGCGCCGCAGCAACCGCTATCGCCCAGGTCGATGCTTGGTTCGGTGGCTTCACGTTCTTGGGTGTTGCCTTTTTTTCGTTGTATGTAGTTAGATATCACGAGCGATACCACGAAAAAGGCAACGATGCCGATAAACAGGTATATACTTTGCATAATCTACTCCTTTTTTAAAATTTTAAATCCAGCAAGTTCCAAGTCGCTCCAGAACTTGGGATACGATTTGAAAACTACTTGGGGGTCGTTAACACGCAGAGATCCAAAAACGATAGCCCCGGGTGCCAACGACATGGCCATGCGATGGTCGTCGTAGGTGTCCATCGCGGGCTCTTCTTCAGGATCGCATCGTTCCCCGTCCCATTCCAACATGCCAATCTCGTTCTCGTGGAGCACGAAGCCCAGTTTCTTGAGCTCGTTAATAAGCGCTTGCACGCGATCTGTCTCCTTGATCTTGAGGCTTTGAATGCCCGAGAATAAAAAGGGCACACCTAAGAAACAACAAGTAGCCGCGAAAGTTTGCGCGAGGTCGGGTTCATTCACGAAATCGTGGAAAAATTTCTTGGCCTTTCTTTTGACGTTTCTAATCACGATGCCGTCTTCCACGAACTCGGTACTCACTCCCAAGTCGGCAAACAGGGACGCCACTTTCGCGTCGCCTTGGAGGCTTGTTTTGTTTAATCCCTTCAAGTGCATTTCCGAACCGGGCAGCATCGATACCATTTCGTACCAGTAGGAAGCGGCTGTCCAATCGGCTTCCACCACGTGGTGGATTGGCTTGTACTTTTGGGATTTAACCGTGATGTCGTTGTTGACCCATTTGCTCTTCACCCCACATTGTGCCATCATGCTCATGGTGAGGTCGATGTAGGGCTTGGAGACAATATTCTTCTCGATATGTATAACCAGCCCGTTTTCCATGAGCGGGGCCACCATCAGCAGTGCCGATATGAACTGCGAGCTGATATTGCCCGCGAGGTACACTTCGCCCCCCTTGAGTTTTTTCCCTTTGATCTTGAGCGGGGGAAATCCCTCCTTCTCGAGATAGTCGATTTCCGCGCCAAGAGCCACGAGCGTGTCTACCAACGGGTGAATGGGACGTTCGTGCATTCTTTTTGATCCCCTCAAGATCCACTCGCCCTCCATCCCGGCCAAGAAAGCGGTAAGGAAACGCATGGCGGTACCGGCAGCTTTCACGTCGAAGACGTTCGAGTTGGAGTTGAACGCGTCGATGATGACCTGGGTGTCTTCGCAGTCGGACAGGTTCGTTATAGGATTGGTGCTTAAACTCAACGCGTTGAGGATAAGGGCCCGGTTGCTTATACTTTTTGAGGCAGGCAATGTTACTGCCGCTCGTATCGCTTCGGGCGGAAAAACTGTATACTGAAGTTGCATTATGGCGCGCTTATTTTCTTTTCTGTCTACAAAAATACAATTTTATAATGTAGGAACGAATATTTCGTTTTGGTTTTACGTTGTTTAAGTTAATTCCCCTTCATTCCTCACCCCGCTAATCCATAGACAAAAACACCTAAGATCGCGATGGGGACCACGTAACGTACCAGAAAAAGGTAAGGTTTGAGCAGTTTGGCCCGTGACGGTAGCTCTCCCTCGTTGGTTAGCTGTAGAAGTACCAGGTTTCTTTTTAGTTTCCAACCGACGAAGAGAGAGATAAAGAATCCCCCGATGGGAAGCATGAACTTGGCCGTGGCGATATCAAGCACGTTAAAAAACAAACCGGAGTACGAAGAGGATATGCCCAAGACGATGATGCCCGATGTTACCAGCAGGGTGCTCTTTTTTCTGGAGAGCCTGTACTCCTCGTGCAGGTAGATGGTGACCACCTCCATCAACGAGATGGTAGAGGTGAGTGCCGCCAGTGCCAGCAAACAAAAAAAGAGTGCCGACCACATCATGGAAAGCGGCATCTGGTTAAAGAGCTCGGGCAGGGTGATAAAGAGGAGCCCCGGCCCGCCCGCCACCAGTTCGTTCACAATCGTCTCCGGGTTTGCTGTCAACGCAAAGGCCGACGGGAAGATGACCACACCGCCAAGGATAGCTACCAGTATATCGAGCATCGACACTTGGATGGAAGTTTTTGCCAAGTCGGTGTTATTGTTAAAATATGATCCGTACGTGATCATGCACCCCATGCCGAGGGAGAGCGAAAAGAAGGCTTGCCCCATCGCATCCAGGAACAGGGTCGATTTCACGTCGGCGAGGTCGGGCCGGAAAAGAAAGTTCAGCCCGCTGGCGGCACCCTCCAGCGTGATGGATCGAATGCCCAACACGATCAACAGCAGGAAGAGCAGGGGCATGAATATCTTCGCGGAGCGTTCGATTCCTTTTTTCACGCCGGAGACAATGAAAAAGGCTGTCAGGCAGATAAAAGCGATCATCCACGCGATTTGCCTCCACGGGTTGGCTTGAATCGCGCCAAAGTGCGCCGAGAGATCCCCCGCCCGGGAGAGGCCGCCCGAAAGGGATTGAAAAAAGTAGTCGAGTGTCCACCCGCTCACCACCATGTAGAATCCCATGATCATGAATCCGGTGAGCACGCCCAGCCTGCCCACCCACTTCCAGGGAGTGCCGGGCGCGAGCTTGGTAAAGGCGCCAGCGGTATTGGCCCGGGCGGCACGTCCCACCATGAATTCGCTTATCATGAGGGGGATACCGAAGAAGAGGATACAGACCACGTAAACGAGAATAAAGATGGCACCGCCCCCGTCGGCAGTTTGGCTCGGGAAACGCCAGATATTCCCCAAACCCACCGCGGACCCTGCTGCCGCGGCCACGATCCCGATTTTTGAAGCGAACGTTACTCGTTTGTCTGCCATACTTCGCTGTTTTATTTTGACTTACACGGCTCTCGCTGTTTATAGCTTCCAGTCGACGCCTTCCTTGGTGTCTTTAATCTCGACACCCGCCGCTTTTAGCTCGTCGCGTATCTTGTCGGAGGTGGCCCAATCCTTGTTTTCCCGGGCAGTCCGACGTATATCCAAGATGAGACTCATTAACCCCTTGATCACGTCGCCCCCTCCCATCGTTTTTGTCTCGTCCACCAGCCCCAATACCTCGAAAACGAAGGTGTGCATCACGCGCTTCAACACTTCCAGGTCGTCTTTGCTGATCGCTTCTTTCTTGTCATTCACGGAGTTGATCACCCGCACCCCCTCGAACAGGTGAGCGATCAGCACCGGGCTGTTAAAGTCGTCGTTCATCGCTTCGTAGCACTTCTCTTCCAAATCGTTCATGCTTATCGACGAGGAGCCGGAGGGTACCAGCTTTTCCAGCGTGGAAAGGCTTTCCATTAGTTTCTTGTACCCTTTTTCTGCTGCTTGTAACGCCTCGTTGGAAAAATCGAGCGTGCTGCGGTAATGTGACTGTGCCATGAAGAAACGCACCGTCATGGGCGAGTAGCCCCGCTCCAGCATAGGGTGATCGCCGGTGAACAACTCCTTGGGAAGAAACCCGTTCCCGGCTGTCTTGGACATGCGTACGCCATTCACGGTGAGCATGTTGGTGTGTACCCAGTAGTTGGCCGGCGCCGTGTGGTTACAGGCTTCCGACTGCGCGATCTCGTTGGTATGGTGGGTGGCTTGAAGGTCCATCCCGCCCCCGTGGATATCGAAACGAGTGCCCAAGTACTTGGTGCTCATGGCCGAACACTCGATGTGCCATCCGGGAAATCCCCATCCCCACGGGGAGGGCCACTGCATGAGCGTCTCGGGTTTCGCCTTGATCCAAAGCGCGAAGTCGAGCCGCCCCCGCTTCTCGTCCTGCCCGTCCAGCTCGCGGGTACCCTCCAGCAGGTCTTCCAGCTTGCGGTTTGTCAGCACCCCGTAGTCGTGCTCCTTGCTATACTTTTCCACGTCGAAGTAAACGGTGCCGTCTACCTCGTACGCGAAGCCCCCTTTCATGATTTCCTTTATCATCTCGATCTGCTCCAAGATATGGCCGGTGGCGGTGGGCTCGATGCTGGGAGGAAGGGTGTTGAAAAGCGAGAGCACCTCGTGAAAACCGAGGGTATACTTCTGGACAATCTCCATCGGCTCCAGTTGTTCCAGCTTGGCCCGCTTGGCAAACTTGTCGTCCCCCTCGTCACGATCCCCCTCCAAGTGCCCCGCGTCGGTGATGTTACGCACGTAACGCACCTTGTAACCCAGGTGCAGCAGGTAACGATAGATCATGTCGAACGAGATGAACGTCCGGCAGTTTCCCAAGTGGATATCGCTATACACGGTGGGTCCACAAACGTACATCCCTACCATGGGGGGATGCAACGGCTGAAATGGTTCTTTCGTTCTACTCAGCGTGTTGTATATGACCAGTTTTTTTGCTTTTTCGTTGTCCATAAAATAACCTCTGTCTTTTTGAAGAGAGACAAAAATACAAATTTAAGCGGGACTAACAGCCATCTGCATAAAAAAGAACAAAAAGTGCTTACTTTGTTATACTGTTTTGCATATTTTTAATACTTTTGTCGTTTTTTGCGCGGTCGAGATTGAATCACCAATAGGTAGAGGAGTCTAATTTAACTCATATATTTTTAAACAAACAAAATCTTTATGGTACGTAAACTCGTTTTTTCCCTTGCCATCTTGTGTGTGGCAGGATCAATGCAAGCACAAAACCTACAGCTACACTTCGACCCGAGAAGTTCGCTGTATGGCGATAGAATTGATGCCCCGATTAACTACTTGACGGCCACGTTCGAGATGTTTAAACCCGACCGGTGGGGGAGCACCTTCATGTTCGTGGACCTTGATTTTAACTTCGACAAGAGAAACCCGGGCTTGGCTTATGCCGAGATCGCGCGGGCGATTAACTTGGGTGATTTCCCCTTGCAGGCGCATATCGAGTACAACGGGGGATTGGGATTGGTGCGTGACACTGGTTTCGGCTTTCCCATCCCGAGCGCGTACTTGGGTGGTTTTGGCTACCCTTTTCGTTTAGGCAGTTTCTTCATGAACACCTACGTGGCGTACAAGCTTCATGCTTACCAAGAGTTGAGCCATGACGCGCAATGGACGTTCACGTGGAACGCGTCGTTCGCGAACGATAAGTTGTCGCTGGCCGGTTTCTTCGATTTATGGAGCGAGAATAAGAATCGTACCGGTGAAGGCGATGTATCGGGGAAAAAGCTGGTGATGCTGTCCGAACCGCAGATCTGGTACAATATCACGCCTAACTTATCGGTAGGGAGCGAGATCGAGCTGAGTTACAACTTCGTGCTTGGAGCCAATAAGTTTTACGCTATCCCTACCTTGGCAACCAAGTGGAATTTTTAATTTAACGCGTTGCAATCATGCTGGAAAAAATATTTAAACTCAAACAGAACAAAACAACGGTACGCACGGAGCTCGTGGCGGGCGTTATAACGTTCCTCACCATGTCGTATATCCTGGTGGTGAACCCCAATATCCTGAGCGCGGCGGGAATGGACCGGGCCGCCTTGTTCACGGCAACCGCCCTCGCGAGCCTGTTGGGTACCCTGTTCATGGCATTTATCCCCAACCTGCCTATCGCGCAAGCACCCGGGATGGGATTGAACTCCTTCTTCGCCTTTTCGGTAGTGATCGGCTTGGGCTATTCTTGGCAGATGGCCCTCACCGCCGTGTTTATTCAAGGGATCATCTTTTTGATCCTCAACTTCTTCAATATCCGGGAGTTGATTGTGAAGAGTATCCCGGTTACCATCAAGGATGCTATTCCCGTGGGGATTGGCCTCTTTATCACCTTTATCGGGTTGCAGAACGCCGGACTTGTCGTGAGCGACCCGAACACGATGCTCGCGCTGGGAGCCATGTCTGATCGGCACGTGTGGGTGGCTTTGCTGGGACTTGTCCTCACCGCGGTGCTCTATTATAGAAAAGTGCACGGCGCGTTCCTGATCGGGATTGTGGCGGGCACCCTCTTCGCGCTTTCGCTCGGGTTGGTGCAGGCCCCGGAGGGAAGCTTGGTTACCCTTCCCCCCTCGATCGCTCCCATTTTCGTGCAGTTTGAATGGGGCCATATCTTCACGCTGGATATGCTGATCGTGGTATTCACGTTCCTTTTCGTGAACCTGTTCGACACGGTGGGGACGCTGATTGGTGTCGCCTCCAAAATCGGGATTACCGATGACCAGGGCAACTTTCCGCAGTTAAAGCCCGCGCT
>WPCG01023775.1_pt1 | contig 26855 bp, 31 predicted proteins | sample 5403311 | NCBI WGS metagenome assembly WPCG01 (sample SAMN12869467, study PRJNA574797) | sludge metagenome | isolation source: wastewater treatment of Control | place: China:Beijing | collected 2019-05-17 | reverse complement strand
TTTCAAGCTTTGACTCCATTAGGCATGATATTACATTATTCTAAACCTTGATTCGACCTAGAATGTTAACCAGCAAAGTAGTGTCTCCACTAAATTGCGGCAGTAACCTATATCCTAATGGTTGCCTCACCTACCAGTTCCGTGTTTATTATACCATTTTATTAGCTATATTCAAAAAAGGCACCTTATGATGCCAGTTTTTTACCATAGATTATTTTTATTTTGGTGTTGTTGTATTCGCCTTTGCGGCATTTTGGAGCAGCGTGTAAATATCATTTATTGTCCCTTGTTTCATACCTTCTTCACTTAAAGCATGCGCAATATTACTTACTAAGTTAAAGACAACATAACCTTTTACTTTTGTTACGCGCACTATTTCGGCGTACGAAATAATAATTCCTTCTTTGCGACTTAACGGATCCGATGATGTTACAACAATGTGCTCTTTTGTAAATGTATATGTTTGCACAAGACCCTTGGTAAACATCGCTTCGTTTTCGGTACTTGGTTTATTTTTCCGTAATATAACCGCTGGTAAGATAAGGTGTAAATAAGCAGGCACAAAGCCGGCAACACCATATAAAATGTAACTGATGATTGTATATTTTGTTGTTAAGAGTAAACTCGCAAAAATAATTAAAATAAGCGACGAAAGAATCGTAATCTTTTGCATTGTCTGATGATAGGACCGCTGTAAGGCCGTTTTAATGCCGGCATCAAATGGGGTTTCGTTTATATACATTATTTTTTAACTTATTAGGCTGGTGCGGCTTTCGGTTCCTTTGATTTTTGTGCTTTTTTCACCGCCGCTTTAATTTCTTTATTAATTGCTTCAATTTCTTGGGCTGTTTCGATTTCACTATCGATAATTTCAATGTCATCAAGAATATCTTGCAAATTATATTCCTTAACTAAATACTTTTGGGTTTGGTAACCAATTAATGTTGTTAGCGTACTATTAACGACAAATTGGACGCCAGAATCGACAACAACACCTAGTAGTGTTCCGACTGCGGAAAGCGCAAGATTGCCACTTGCTGCGCCGCGATCAAGCGCTTTACCGACAAGCCCACCACCAATCGAGCGGCCTAATTGCCCACTAACATTACTAACGCCATACGCAAGGAGTGCATTACGGACAACGTTTTTATAAATACGTGCCATTTGTGCATCTGTTGGTCGATAACCATATAAATACACAATATCTTTAATGAGATTAAGTTGGAAAATAACAATAAACAATGTATCAACAAGTTCTGATTGTGAAGCAGCGGTCGTAAAGCCAACTCTCATCGCACTACTACGAATCATTTTCTTCGCACTTTTCTTTACATCTGTCTTATAAATTTCCGTTAAAACGGCTTTTAATCCTTTATCATTTCGGGTGCGTAATGCAACCGCTAAACGATCAACATTTTCTTTACTATACCAATCAATATCTTCAGTATTTTGCGCAATATCAATCATTTTGTCAGCAATTTCTTCACGTAATGCTTTATTATACTTTTGCGCTTTACGAGCGTTTTCACGATCAATACGCGTTATAAATGATTTGGTATTCGTCAGTTTAACAAGTGGCACAACGTAAGCAAAAATAAAGATAAAGAAACTCGCAACAATACCAATATAACCGGCAATTTCATGAATTTCAAATAGTTTTAATACGACAAAAAAGAGGGCCGTGCCAATAATCACACCAATAACCGCACTTAAAATAAACATAAACGATTTTGCGGCTTTAATGTTTTCGGGATTTGAATTCTTTTGTTGGTATTCTTCAAGTGTTAACTTCTTACGTGGTAGTTCTTTTTTCATAATGTCTCCTGTTTTAAATTACCAATTTAATTTTGCTAACTTCTCTTAAATTATAACAATATTAAAATGGTTTTATGTCTAAAGCGAAAAAAGTGGAAAAGAACGTTAAGTAATTAGTGATTATTATTTTTTCGTAAAGATTGCAATGAGGGGGATGATAAAAAAGATCGTCCAGGCGTAGCGAAATCCGTTTGGAATAAAAGTGCCAATTAAGATAAAGAGCGTAACGGCTAAAAACGGGCTAAGTGCGGTCATTTTATCTTTCCGATATGGCGTAAAGATAATGGCACTAACCGGAATAATAAAGAAGACGAGCCAACCAGGATGCCATGCATCAAACACAAAGCCGAGTAAAAAGAATGTTAACACGGCAATAAGTGGCGAAGCAGCAATAATCTTTTCCCCACCGCGACGCGGTAATGTGACGTTTGATTTTTTCAGTGTCGGCATCACTTTTTTATTTTCTTCAATTAAAGCGCGCACAATGTCTTTGGGATCACCAAGCTTACTAATAACTTCAACTTCACTTAATCCACTTTCAACATAATCGGCAAATAATTCTTCGTAATCCTTAATAATTGCAGCAGTGTCTTTATCGGAAAAGACGACGAGTAAATTTTCTTGTAGTTTCTTAAAAAATGTTTCACGCATGTTGTTCACCTTCCTTATTTAAAATATTGTTTAGCGCAATGTTAAATTCACGCCACGCTTGTAGGTTGTCATTTAAGTAATCACGGCCACTTTTTGTAATATGATAATATTTACGTGGCGCTCCAATGGTTGTTTGTTTCGTGTATGTTTCAAAATAACCAAGCTCCGTTAACCGCCGTAAAATCGGATAAATAGTATTTTCATTCACATTTAAAGCAGGCGCTAAGGTTGCAATTACTTCATAACCATATAAGTCACGGTCTTCGATAATTTTTAAAATGCACAACTCCAACACGCCTTTTTTAAATTGTGTGTCCATATTACCTCCGTATTGTGCACTGCACACTACTATAATAACGCAGTAATGTGTATTACACAATACATATGATAAAAAGATTAATAAATTTTAAAAAGTATTTCTATTTATTGTTTATTCGTAGAGAAAAAGGTTAACGACCAAAAGTGGATCGAAATATTCACTCATTTTAAATTGAATATGCTTTCCAGCGAAAACGGTACGTAATTCACTTAAGGTAATTGAAGCATCGATTGTTTCCGAATGGCGAATATGAATATAAACCTTATTCGTCTTTGCTAATTCCTCTTCCGTAATATTTAAATGAATTAAGTGTGGGCTATCCTTAAATAATTCAATATGTTTAACAAAGCCACTTACAGGTGTGCCGTCACTATTAATAATTTCGATATTGCCAAGTTTGTTTTGAATAAATTTAATGTGTGCCATGGTTATGTGCTCCCTATTCGTCACTTTATTATTTTATCATGAACAAATTTTACATAACTATCGATACGACTTTTAGCAATTGAATAACAGAACATTCTACTTATAGAGTATTGTAAAAATCGTATTATTTCGTATTACTAAAAAAGAAAAATGCCATAAAATCGGCCTTATTCGTTTAATGGTGCAAACGACAGGAATTGAACCTGCACGGGTTACCCCACTAGATCCTAAGTCTAGCGCGTCTGCCAGTTCCGCCACGTTTGCAATGCATGGTGGACACTGAGGGGATCGAACCCCCGACCTCTTCCGTGTGAAGGAAGCGCTCTCCCATCTGAGCTAAGTGTCCAGTAGCAAGTAATATAATAACAAACTACCACCTAAACTGCAATAGAAAATTGTTTAGTTGTGCGAGATTGTTAATGCGCATTTTTATAAACATTAATGATAGATGACGACTTAATGAAAAGTATTAAATAATGGTAAAATAAAGTATATGCATGATATTCTTTTAATTTATAATAAATCAGCAGGTAAAGGTCGCTATAAACGAAGTATAAAGCGCATTATCTCCTACTTAAACAAACACAATTTTCATTATGCTATTCATCGGATTGAAAAGCATGAAGTGGTCAGTAACACCATAAGTAAAATTGCTAGTAACTACAAAAGACTCATTGTGTGTGGCGGCGACGGCACATTACACTCGGTTGTAAATGGACTCATGCTTATTGCAAAAAATAACCGACCAGACATTCTATTATTACCGTTTGGTACGGCAAATGATTATGCAAAAACACTCGGGATGCAAAAAAATGTCGTTGCTAACTTGGAACTCTTACATGGATATAACGCCTTTTTTGTCGATGTAAACAAACTAAACGATACTTATTTCATCTACGGTGCGGCGTGGGGTAAGTTTTCTAATGTTAGTTATAAACGTTTGCGGATTGCAACAAAACTCTTCGGTGTGGTTGGTTATATTATTAACGCTATTTCTGACGTCTTCCGCACATACAAAACAGAGTTTCTTATAAAAACCGCACTTGGTGAAGAAAGCCATAACGGCTTTTTAGTTATGCTTAGTAGCGGACGACGGATGGCCGGTTTTCGCTTAAAGCAGTTCACACACCAAAACAAACTAAATGACGGCCTCATTACGGTGCGGCTTTTCACGTATCATAATATCTTTTCGTGGTTTAAAGTAATTTTCTTCTATATTTTTAATGGCCGGCCTTTTAAACGTGACCTCACGTGGCGCGTTAATGAAATATCTATAACCCCAAAGCGGAGTAATGTTTGGAATATCGACGGTGAAAAAGGGCCTCAGGGCAAAGTAACAATCAAAGTATTACCACAAGAACTTTCGTTTTACGCTAATCCGAGAATTAGAAGAGATACATTTAATTAATTCGTTGCTTCAAAGACAAAAGTACCTTTACCTTGGTGTTTTGCTTTATATAATACTAAATCAATATGTTTTAGCAGAGCGTTAAAGTTGTCATATGTATTTGGTTTTAAAAGCATTGCCCCAAAGCTCGCACTTAACGGTACGTCGCCAATACGCGTGTTCCACTTTTTAAAATTAGCAATAAGTTTTGTTAGTTCGGCTTTAATTGTGGTGTCATTGAGGGCATCTTGAATAAAAATTAAAAATTCGTCACCACCTAAGCGAATTGTATAAGCTGTATTAAAGTTATCAGCGAATGTTTTAAGTTTACGGCCGACTTCTTTTAAGACTTCGTCACCGACCAGATGGCCGTAGAGATCATTCACATCTTTAAAGTAATCTAAATCAAGCATGATAACAAGTCCACCACTATTAATAATCTCGTTATGGCGTGTCACAAGAAATTGAAAATTATTAATACCGGTTAAAGCGTCTTTATAGGCGAGGCTTTCAAGTTCTAAGTAATACGCAAATAGTTTCGCAACGCTTTGCAGTAATTCAATATCTTTATCATCAAATTCGCGCTCATCGTGATGGGCGGCACAAAGTGTCCCAAACCGCATTCCATCAGCGTATGATATTGGAATTCCTAAATACGCACCAATGTTTGAATCACGAATTGTTTGGTTAACTTTTTCATCGAAATTATTTTTACGAATATCTTTAGAAACGAGTGGCGTGCCTTTTGCATAATCAATTTGGTTACAAATAGCGGCCGCGACAGGAATCGTTGTCCCTTCAACAACATTAACATTTGTATTATGTTGTGATACACGCATCGTTACTTGTACTTCATCATTTAAAAAGTTAATATAAATGACTTTGTCGGGCATAATTTCTTTCGCTAATTCAATAACATCTTTTGATAATGCGTCAAAGTTTGTATAGGCAAGAATTGTTTGTTTGTTGATTTCCATCGTTATTTACCTCGTTTATTCGCAGTAATAATTTAAATTTTAAACCATAAAACGTGAAAAATCTATTAATTCAATTATTTAATAATTAAAAGATTAAATTTAAAAATCATTAGTAAAGACATGAAATTGTCATTTAAATGACTTCGTGACTAAGACGATTACTTTTATTTATTTTAATAATTTTGATTATGGCATATACTAGTGCACATAAACTTAAGACGGCAACTACAGTCGTGACGACGGAAACGATGATCGCATTTTCTTTTGTCATATAAGAATTTATTGTCGTCGCCGAAAATGAAGCGACGTAACTTATATGACTTATTGATAATATTGTTGCAAGCGGAAGCATAAATAGTGCACTAATTAAAAGGATAATAAATTTTGTTTGTTTCTTCTTCACATTAAATAACTCCCGTCCATATCGTGTTACGTAATAAGTATACTATAAACATAAGTACGCAAGTTAGTGTTCTTATATTAATTATTTAAAATCAATTTAAGCGATTAAAAAAACACTCATATACTGAGTGTCTAAATTTTTAATGGTGCCGACAATAGGACTCGAACCTACAACCTATTGATTACAAATCAATTGCTCTGCCAATTGAGCCATGTCGGCATAATAACCACATCGCGCGGTCTTGTAATATAATAGCAAACCACCCAATAAATATCAAATAAAACTTTTAGAAAAGCGCATTTAATAAAAAAATCACTAGTTCATAGTGATTTTGCTTTTGTAAATGGTGGGCCTTAATAGATTTGAACTATCGACCTCACCCTTATCAGGGGTGCGCTCTAACCAACTGAGCTAAAGGCCCATTTACTAGTGCTTATATATAATATAACAACCCCTTTTTTATTGCAACTTTTTTAACACGATTTTCCGTTAAGGTTAAAGTTCAACATATTTAAGACAAAAAAACTCCCACAACTGTGAGAGTTTAATAATTTGTTCAATTCGTATATTAACGTTTTGAGAATTGTGGCGCACGACGAGCACCTTTAAGACCGTATTTCTTCCGTTCTTTGGCGCGAGCGTCACGTGTTAACATGCCAGCTTTTTTTAGTGTACCGCGATCATGCCCTGCTTCAAGTAAGGCACGCGCAATACCTAAGCGGATGGCACCAGCTTGGCCGGTAAACCCACCACCGTGGACATTCGCGACGATATCATATTTTTCACTAACATCAAGTAATGTTAATGGTTGTTTTAAGTCCATCACTAATGTTTGGTATGGCATGTAGCTATTCACATCTTGGTCGTTAACAATAATGTTCCCTTTGCCTGCTTTAAGAAAAACACGGGCGACACTTGATTTGCGGCGACCAGTTCCTAAATAGACATCTGTTTTTTTCTTTGCCATTATTTGTTACCTCCAATATAACGTAGTGGTAAATCCACTGGTTGTTGTGCGCTATGTTTGTGTTCAGGACCAGCATAAACAAATAATTTTTTAATCATTTGCCGACCTAAGCGGCCTTTTGGTACCATGCCCCACACTGCTCTTTCAAGCATTTCAACGGGATAGCGATCAAGCATTTCCCCAGCAGTCCGGACACGGAGTCCACCAGGACGTTGACTTGTATTGTAATATTTTTTTGTTTTGCGTTTATTGCCGCTTAAACCAACCTTCTCCGCATTAACGATAATGACGTAATCACCAACATCAACGTTTGGTGTATATTCAGGTTTGTTTTTGCCCATTAATGTCATGGCGACTTCGCTTGCTAACCGACCGAGTGGAAGATCAGTTGCATCAACGACGTACCATGCACGTGTAACGGTGCCGACTTTCGCATTTGTTGTTTGACGTAGCATTTTAGTATTCTCCTTTACCAATTTTCATCTTACCGGGATGACAAAAGGCAGATATGCCGTAAGTAATAATAATATATTATAAATATATTGTCAATGTAAATCGCTCTTTTATCCGTCTATTCCCTCTATCTTTTGCCTTTTTAACGATTAAAAGCATTAATAAGTTCACACTAAAGAAAAAGCCGCTTTAAAGAGCGGCTCTACGTTTAATAAATTTAGGCTTATTTACGGCGACTGGCGAGTAAGCTTGCAAACCGTAAAACTTGTAAGTAAATCCACACTAAAGTGACCATAAAACCAAGACTTACTTGCCATTCATACATTTTCGGCGCGCCACTTTCAATAAGTCCTTTGGCGTTACCAAAGTCAATGACAAGCATTAAAGCGCCAAGAATTATAAGAAATGCCGACACAATAATCATCACTGGGTAGTTTTCACGAATTGACGCAAAATAGGTAGGGGCAATAAACGAGCCAATAAACATCACTAAGCTCACAACTAATACCGTAATTAACGCGCCCATTACAAAACGGATTAATCCTGGAGTGGCACGCACTGCACCAATACTATGAAGTCCTGCCATAACCGCTAGGATTAAAAATGTCACACTAAGCGCAATTAAACCAACACCGGGAATGCCTAGTTCAATGAGTGCGGTAAGCGTCCCATACATTACTCCTTGAAAAGCCGCATATAAAATAGCGGAAACACGGGCTTTTGCGGGATTACGCATTGCAATAAAAACAAGGATAAACGAGGCGATACCACCAACTGCTAATAAAACAATGAGTAATGGCAATGGTAAAAACCATGCACTAACACCGGCAACGATGGCAATACCGACAAGCATAAGTGTTTTCGTAATAATACCGCGCCATGATGACGCTTCAATTGTTACATCACTTTGGACAACATTTTCATTTTGTTTATTCATATTCCGGAATACCGGATTACCATATTTATTCATAAATATTTTTCCTCCTAAACAACCTTATATATTCTATCATTATCTATTTTAAATATCGACATTATGATATACTTCTTGCACATCTTGTACATCTTCTAAAAGATCGATGATTCGTTTGAAAATAGCCATATCTTCATCATTTAACGTAATTTTATCGTTGGGAATCATGCGGATTTCACTCGTATTAAATTCTTTAATGCCAAAGTCATATAACGCATCCCGCGTCTTACCAAAGGCTGTTGGGTTTACTAATACTTCAATAATATCGTCTTCTTCATTAATATCCCACACGTCAACATCGTTTAAAATTAATGTTTCTTCAATCGCACTTTGTGCGGCGCCTTCAAAAATAAATAACCCAACTTCTTTAAAGTTATAACTGACGTTTTGGAAAATAACGTCACCCTTTTTAATGACTGCTTTTAAATCACTAACCGCGCGATTAACATTATCCGTTAATGTATCAACGATAATATTAAACCCACCCGGTCCGAGTAATTCATAACGACCAGGGATATAGGCAACAAGTTCATTACCTTCCGCCTTTTTAAGGGCGCGTTCCATCACATCTTTTGTCGCCCCAAGCGCCCGGTATTTATCAAGTGCGGCACGTAGCGGTAAATTCGAATGCGGATCAGTGCCACCGCCTTTTGCCGCTAAGTAAATTTCCTTTGATGCCCGCATATTTAATGCACTTTTTTTCGCAGCGGTACTCGCCATACTTGCTGCTCTCACTTGAAAAGCTCGTCCCATATTATCACTCCTTATTGCGCTTTTATTATAAACCGAATTATTACTTATACCAAACTTTGTTTAAATAGAGTCCACTACCACTTACTTTATACGGAATAATGTTTCGTATCTTACTTTGTAAGTTTTTATATACATAATCATCAGCTTCACGCTCTTCATTCATCGCTAAAAGTGCACCCACCATAAACCGTATTTGCCCACGCATAAAGCCAGTCCCAATAAATTTAATTGCTAACTTTTTGGCGCGTTTAGTAACACGAATATGCACTATTTCTCGCACAAAACCGGCTTCATCTTCCGGCTTACTCGTAAAATTTTGGAAATTATATTTGCCAATAAATTGCGTTGCGTTTATTTCAAGTTTCACTAGATCAAGCGGGAACGGATAAAAAAGCACTTCGTTATTTAAGAACACATCCTTCGCTCCTAAATAGATGACGTACTCGTATTCTTTTAACTTCGCGTCATACCGAGCATGGAAGGTATCTGGCACTTTTGTAAGTGACACAATCATAATATCTGCAGGTAACATTTTATTTAAAGCATACTTTAATTTAGTGCGTGGAAACGGTGCAGCATCAAAATGAAACACTTGGCCACGTGCATGGACACCACGATCAGTACGACCTGAGGCATATATATTTATGTCACGATTAAAAATGGTTGATAACTTGTCTTCAATCACGCTTTGTAATGTTGTTTCATCTTTTTGCCGTTGCCAGCCAAAATAATGGCTGCCATTATACGCAACAATAACTTTATAACGCATTAAAGCCCCCACATTGTTAAAATGTTCGTAAATAAGACGACAAAGTCAATAGCGAAGACACGTAAAAGAATTACACCCGTTAAAATAACGGTTGCGAACACTAAAATAAATCCGTCACGCCACGAAAAAGAAAGTAGCCGGTAGCGTGTCCGTTTCGCACGTGGGTCATAACCGCGCGCAATCATGGCATTGGCGAGTTCATCACTTCGTTGCAAGGCACTAACAAAAAGCGGAACAATAAGCGCTATAATCGCCCGTAATTTTTCTTTAAGCTTGCCACCTTTAAAATCAACACCACGACTTTCTTGGGCACGCATAATACGTCCCGTCTCATCAAGTAGTGTCGGAATAAAGCGTAGGGCAATTGAAATCGTCATCGCAATTTCGTGAACCGGGAACCGAATAATACGTAACGGCGCCATATACCATTCAATTGCGTATGTTAAATCAAGCGGTTTTGTTGAGGCGGTTAACAGTGTTGTGAGTGCAATCATCAGCATTAAGCGGATGAAAATGTAAAGTGTTTGGTAAATCGCAATATCTTTAATCGCAAAATTACCAATCATAAAGAGTACATTTCCACCACTCCGTTGGAATGTGAAAATGTTAATAATTAAAAGAAAAAGCATCATAAACCACAAATTTTTTAGTTGTTTAAAGATTGGGAAAATCCGTAATTTTGCTAATTTCATTAGTGAAAAAATAACAACTGCATAAATACCGTACATAATAAAGTCCATGGCTGGTGTTGCAAATTTGAGGAAAATTAACACCATAAACACAATAAGCGTTAAAAACTTAATACGCGGATCAGCTTTATGCACAAATGAATTCGTGGGGATATAACGCCCAAGGGAAATGTTTTTCATAATGTTCCCTGCACTTTCTTGAGCGCAACTGCTAATTCACTAATTGAATTAATTTTTGCAAAATCTAATGGACAGCCCCGTGCTTTAAGCGCAAGCATCACTTCATAAAGGACCGGCACTTCTAAACTATAGTCATCTTTAATATTGCTAAATAGTTCACGTGGCGTTGTTTCTTCAATAACAGTGCCGTTTTTCATAACAATGACGTCACTAGCATAACGGAGCACTAAATCCATGTCATGCGTCACTAAAATGATTGTCGTGCCATTTTTATGAATACTCGCAAATGTTTCCATCATTGCATGCGCGCTAAGTGGATCTAAGCCAGCCGTTGGTTCATCCAAAACAAGAATTTGTGGTTTTAAAGCAAGAATGCCAGCAATCGCTACACGCCGTTTTTCACCACCAGATAGTTCAAAGGGCGAACGTTCGTAAAATTCTTCACCAAGTCCGACAAGTGTTAATGCTTCTTTCGCTAAAATAATTGCGTCATCACGACTAACCCCAAAGTTTTGTGGGCCAAAGCTTACATCCTTTAATACATTTTCTTCAAATAGTTGATATTCGGGAAATTGGAAGACCACACCAATTTTCGAACGTAGTTCTTTCGTTTTATAAACTTTATGGGTTGCGACAATATTTAGTAAATATTCAAGCCGTGTTTTTTCTGCTTTCGTTGTCTTTTTGTTTTTCAAGGCTTTGTGCATTTTCTTTACATACTTTTTACTTTTCATTGGTAACACAATTTGTTCATCAACTTGTAAAACACCGTCTGTTGGTAACAAGAGTGCATTAATATGTTGGACAAGTGTACTTTTACCACTGCCAGTGTGACCAATAATTGCGGTAAACGTCTGATCTTTAATTGCGACATTTATATCAAAAAGCGCATCATGTTGAAATGGTGAGCGCGGTGCGTATGTAAAGTTTACATGGTGGAATTTTATGGCCATAATTCCTCCACAAGATCGGCAATATTATCACTTTTTATATGAATACCTTGTTTTTGGAGTTCAAGTTTCATTTTAAACATAAACGGTAGGTCAAGGCGAATATTCGTCAAGATTTCATGATTTTGGTAAATGACATCCGGTGGTCCTTGTAAAACGATACTACCTTCATTCATCACAATAATTTCGTCACTACTTAATGTTTCTTCAATATCATGCGTAATGCTAATAATTGTTAAGTCTTTTACTTCTTTGCGCAGTTCAACAATAATTTCTTTAATTTCCCGTTTACCCCGCGGATCAAGCATCGCTGTTGCTTCGTCAAGCAGTAAAATACGTGGTTTCATAGCGAGCACACCAGCAATTGCAACACGTTGCTTTTGTCCACCACTTAAGTTTGTCGGTTCTTTATCAAGATATTCCAGCATACCAACTTTTGTGGCGTATTCTGTAATGATGTCATCCATTGCATTTTGGGGCACACATTTATTTTCCAGGCCAAACGCAATATCATCACGGACCGTTGCGCCAATAAATTGATTATCCGGATTTTGAAAAACAATGCCAATATCTGGTCGGTTCGTATCATTTGTGTCATTTGTGAGTGGTGTGCCAAACACACTAATTTTTGTTTTACGCGGTGCTTCTAAAATACCGGCAATAATTTTCGCTAATGTGGACTTACCACTGCCGTTATGACCGATAATACTTACATACGATCCCGCTTTCACTTTAAAAGCAATGTCATTAAGTACTTCGACATCGCGTTCATACGCATAGCGTAAATCACTTACTTCAAGCGCATAATTACTCATCAAAATGTGGGGTTAACACTTTACCTTTAAACGGTGTTAACTTTACTCCTGCTAGCGTTAACATATGGCGGCTAGCGCGCATATTTAAATCATTATGGTATTTATCATCAAGGTAGACGATTTCTTTAATGCCTGTTTGGATGACGGCTTTTGCGCATTCGTTACATGGGAAAAGTGTCACATACATGCGGCACCCTTCTAAACTCGCACCTGCGCGTGTATTTAAAATCGCATTAAGTTCAGCGTGACAGACGTAGAGATATTTATTTTCTAAGTCGTCCCCTTTATTCCACGGTAAATCTTCGTCACTTATACCGCGCGGCATGCCATTATAACCAAGACTGACAACTTTATTTTGTGCGTCAGCAATACAAGCACCAACTTGGGTCGATGGGTCTTTACTACGCTTCGCACTTAAAATGGCGACACCCATGAAGTATTCATCCCAATTAATGTAATCTAAGCGTTTCATGACTCATTCCTCCAGCATTGCCAATTATAACATAATTGCTAGAGTGATTTTTGCCTTATCACTTACTGTTCAAGTTTTATAACTTGTGCTTCAAATGGCCGAAGTTTTGTTTCGTGGTCATAAAAAACATCATAATTATGGTAAACGAGTTCGCCGTCTAAGTTAAGGCGGTGTTTAACGTGTTTGGCACTTAAGTTAATCGCGACAACATATTTCTCATTATTAAGGGTACGGGTAAACGCTAAAACATTACGGTTAGTTGGTAAAAAGCTAATTGCGCCTTTCGTTAACGCCCCGCTATTTTGCCGTACTTTAATCATTGTTTGATAGTGCGCATAAATTGAGTTTTTATCGTTTAAAGCCGCTTCGACGTTAATTGTCTGGTAGTTACTATTAACACGCAGCCACGGCGTCCCACTTGTAAAGCCTGCGTTTTTACTTTTGTCCCACTGCATCGGGGTGCGCGCATGGTCACGCGTAAAGTTTTTCACAAGTTTAAATGCCGCTTTTTTCGAAAAGAGTAATTTGCGCATTAAGTGATACACATTACGGGAACTAACGTCTTCAATTTCATCAATTGTCTTAAAATCAACATTTGTCATCCCAATTTCTTGCCCTTGGTAAATATATGGTGTGCCTTTTAAAAAGAGCACACTTGCGCCGAGTGCGGTTGCACTGGCAAGTGGATATTTCTTACTACCAAAGCGACTTACACTACGTGGCACATCATGGTTTTCATAAAAGACTGTATTCCAATCAATTTTCGTTTGCCACTTATGCCACGCCTTTACCATGTTCTTTGGTTTATAACGTTTTTTAAAAATCGGTAAGTGCCACTGATCAACTTGTGTTTGATCAAACATAAATACTTGCGTTAGTTCATTATCTAAATATTTTTTCGCGTCATCAATCGTAATATCCATTGTTTCGCCGACCGTGTACGCGTCATATGGCGCAAGGACATCCGTATTTAGCTCTTTTAAGATTAAATGACAACCCGATGTATTTAAGTAATGTTCACGGCCCGTTTTATACACGCGTTGCCGCCCATTTGCAAGACTTTTTTTACTAATACAATTAATGACATCACAGCGAAATCCCGCGACACCTAAATCGAGCCAAAACCGTAAAATATCTTTGACTTCTTCGATAACTCGTGGGTTATTATAATTTAAGTCAGGTTGCTCTTTCGTAAAGAGGTGTAAGTAGAACATATCATTACTTGCTTCATACGCCCACGCACTGCCGGTAAACATACTTTGCCAGTTGTTTGGCGGACGCCGTTTCCCACTTTTTGTCGTCCGGCCTTTATCCCAAAAATAGTATGTGTGATACGGACTATTCACGTCTTTACTTTGGAGGAACCAGTCATGCGCAAATGACGTATGATTAATAACTAAATCCATGACAATTTTAATGTCTAATTCCGCGGCAACTTTCAAGAGTTTTTTCATGTCATCCATCGTCCCGTATTCAGGATGGATGGCTTTATAATCACTTATGTCGTAACCATTATCAAAGTTTGGTGAGGCATAAAGTGGCGAGAGCCAAATAGCGCCAATGCCGAGCGTTTTTAAATATGGTAATTTCGCAATAATACCCGGGATGTCACCAACCCCATCACCATTCGTATCATAAAACGACCGCGGATAAATTTGATAGAAAACACGTTCATGCCACCATTTATTATACATAGTTAAATACCTCTTCTTTAGTTTACCAAAAAAGCAACAAAAAAACGCCCGAGGGCGTAATTAAGTTTGTTTGTTAAGAAACGTTACTCTTCGCTATCTTCGAGGTGTTTTTCGTAAAGCGCCAGTGCTTGCACGAGTTCGGTTAAATCTTCATCCTCATTTATCATTTGTTCGGGGTAATCAAGAAATAATAGTTCGTTCATCACTAGCACGCTCCTCGTTTTAATCTGCCACTATTGTAATAAGAAGCATATATTTTTAAAACATTTATGAGCATTTTGTAATTAATACTATGTATTAATTTAGACATATTATGTCAAATGAGATTAGGCATTTTTTAGTAGTTTTCAAAAATGTAGTTTAATCGACTATATAATTACTAATTTCGCTAATCTTTACGTTATTCGTCTTTTTCTGTGATTTCGTCATGTTCTTCAGGCACAACGGGAGTTTTTCCTAAAAGCCGCGCAATACTACTTTTTTGATACACATTCCCTAAGAGCGAGATGATGCTTGTTTGGATTGGAAAAAGGATAAACATAATTGCCGTATGGAAAAAGACACTCACAAAGAAGTCCGGGCCATATGCATACATTTTCCAAAACGAAGTATAAAGGACATCAACAATAAATGCTGTCAGTAAAATTGCAAACGCTAACGATGTTGGTGTGCCGACATACTCCACAGCATGTTTATCTTTATATCGTTTTTCTAAGTAAATTGTCACCACAATAATAAAGGCAAATAAGACAACTAAAACCGCGGTAAAGATAACCCTAAAAAGTGGTGTAAACATAATCGGTGGTTGTGTTTTATCAAATGGATGGCGGATATCATCTTTAATTAAAACATACGTCACAAGCGTAATAAAAACAACACCTAAAAACGGGTAGAGTAACGGTACTTTTATGCGGCGATTTAAATGCTTAATAAGTCGTAAAAAAAGCCATGGTAAAATACCGTATAATGTCGCACTTATAACAGGCCACGGTAAGAGGACCGCAACTGGGAAAAGTGACGCGCCAATTAAGTCACTAGCCGCCCCAACAATGCCCCCGTAAATCGGACCTAAAAAGAGTGACGCCATAATGATTGGCAATGAGCCTAACGAAATTCGATAAAGGCTCGGCATCCCAAACGGAATGACAAAAAAGCGTTGTAAAATAATCGACATTGCAATGAGAAACCCACTAAAGGTTAACGATGCAATAAGTTTTTTGTTATTAGTCATAAAGCCCCTCGCTAAATTCACGCGCAACGAGTGTTGCAAAGTAGAGTGAACCTACTACTAATAATAGATCTTTTGGTTTCAAGTGCGCGAGCACATGCTTAATTGCGACTTCGTGATCCGCGAAAAACGGATACGCACTATTTTTAAACTCGGTTAAAGCACGCGGATGGGTAAACGTTGTTAATGTCACCTCGGCATTTGTAAGACTAAAAAGATCTAGTGCACTTTCATATTGCTTATCTTTAAACGTCGCATAAATAACTTTTATTTTTGCAGTACGTGTTAATACATCATTGATCAGTGCTTGGAGCGCATGCGGATTATGCGCGCCATCAATAATAACTAGTGGTTTAGCTTTTGCAACCGTGTAGCGTCCGGCCATCGGCGTTGTTAATAACGCTTGTTTAAAACTCTTCAAGGTAACCTTAAACTCTTTTTCTTGTAAATACTTAAGTGCAGTAAGAGCACAAAGGGCATTAATGATTTCATATTTTGCGCCACTTGCGAGTTCATAAGTTTCGCCGTCACTTTGAAAAATAGTTTTAGTAAAATCTCGTGTTATAACTTCAAAGTGGGGTGCAAAATTAATAACCGGCGCTCTTTTTTCTTTTGTGTCATGCATAATCACATTATGTGCACTAGCGGCCATTGGTCCAACAATAACCGGTATGCTTTGTTTAATAATGCCCGCTTTGTGTTTTGCAATATCCGCTAACGTTGGGCCAAGTTCGACTTTGTGATCAAGGCCAACATTCGTAATAATACTTAAAAGTGGTGTAAATATATTCGTCGCATCATTTAGTCCACCCATGCCAACTTCAACAACAGTAAAATCGACATCGTGTGCTAAAAAATATTGAAAACTAATAAACGTCATCATTTCAAACGTTGATAGTTCATGTTTTTTAAATAATGTATCGTATTGATAAATTTGCGAAATAATAAAGTCATCACTTATTTCTACACCGTTAATCGTCGCCAACTCATTAACCCGGAAAAAATGTGGTGAGAGAAATAGTCCAACTTTATAGCCATCATTTTCTAATGTATTAGCAATATATCGCGCAGTACTACCTTTACCGTTCGTCCCAGTAATATGGATCGCGTTTTTTAAAATAACGAGTTCAACATCATTTAAAAAGTTCTGATATGCCTTAAATTCATATCTTTGGGGCGCCCTTTCGAAATATTCATTCAAATTAAAGTTAGTCGTCATCTTGGCGGCCGCCTCGTTTAATTGCTTTTTCAATTGCTACTTTATCTTCGCGTGCCTTAATTGTTTCGCGTTTATCGTAATGCTTTTTCCCTTTACCCAGGGCAATTTTTAGTTTTACCCGCCCACGCACAAAATACATACTTGTGGCGATAACCGTCATTTGTGCAATTTGTGCTTCGGCCGCGTATTTGCGAATTTCTTTTTTATGCATAAGTAATTTTCGACTACGGCGTGGTTCATGATTAAAAATATTCCCAAACTTATAATGCGGGATAAATAAATTTTCTAAATAAGCTTCATTGTTGCGAAAAGCAACATATGTATCTTTTAAGGACGCCCCACTTTGGCGAATTGATTTAATTTCTGTGCCGGTTAAAACAATTCCCACTTCTAAAAAGTCACTCAGAAAATAATCGTAACTAGCTTTACGATTTTCAGTAATCGTTGGATTTATTGTTTTCTTCTTCGCCACGCGTTAATTTAGTTTCCTTTTAAAAACGTTAAGACATCATTATATACTTGTTCACGGTTTGTTTCATTTAAAATTTCATGGCGCATTTTCACATACAATTTCATGGAAATATTACTAAACCCAAGTCTTTTATACATTTTATGTAATTTTTTAACACCTTTACCTTTCGCACCAACCGGATCATCTTCACCCGCAATAATGAAAAGTGGTAGGTCACGTGGCACTAGTTTATAGTGGCGTTTTTTATAAAGCCGGCTTGTTCCGCGTAAAAGTTCACGGTAAAATCCTTTCGTTGATGGTCCGCCATCTAGTGGATCACGGAGAAATTTTTGCACGTTTTCCTCATTATAACTAAGCCAGTCCGCACTTGTTACCGCATTTTTAATACTCTTTGCGTATGCTCCAATCGATAGCGCAGCAAGGAGTTTACTTTCGTTATCACGATTTTTCGGCAAAACAGTTAAGGCCGCAACTAAATTACCAAGTCCAAAGAGAATATTTGGCCCATTTGAACCGACAATAACCGCTTTATCAACTAATCCAGGATATTTTTGCACAAATCGTTGCGTTAAAAAGGACCCCATTGAATGGCCAATCACATAAAGTGGTAAGCCGTCTTGACGAATACGCTTAGCAAGAAACGCTAAGTGATCAACGAACATTTCAAAGGCATGGGGCGGAATAACACCTTTTTTGTGTCCACCTTTAACAATGTTTTCGCCTTGTCCGTAGTAATCAAGCGAATAAACATCAAAATTAGCACGGTTTAAGAGGAGGGCAAATTCAGTATAACGAAGGGCATGTTCTTCCATTCCCGTCACAATTAAAATGTGGGCGTTAACTTTTATCGTTGGCCAAAAGGCGCCATAAAGGGTGATGTCATCATTGAGGTGATATGTTTTTTGATACTTTTCCATCGTTTTACTCCTTTTTTTAATTTTAACACTATTACGCTAATATAAATACAAAATATAACAAAACATCAATTATTATCGGCATTTTGCATGTGAAAGCAGCTTTTGTTATATATTTGTTGTGTGAATTTATATATGTTTTATGCCTTAAGTCGTTTCTCAAATAAATATGCATGTCGACACGCATCTTTGATTGTATAGTGCGGTGCAAAGCCAAGTTCTTGTACCGCTTTAGAAATATCGGCGTAACTTGTTGCAACGTCGCCACTGCGGCGCGGGCCAACAACATAGGGGATTTTAACTTTGTTTGCTTTTTCATAAGCCGCGATTAATTCGAATACACTCGTCCCTTTACCAGTGCCTAAATTGTAGTAATTATATGCTTTGGGAAATTCAAATGCTTTTAATGCTAATAAATGACCGTTAGCAAGATCTACAACATGGACATAATCACGAACTCCGGTGCCGTCGACTGTATCATAATCATCGCCAAACACATTTAGGTGGGGTAATTTACCACTTGCAACTTTACTAATGAATGGCATTAAGTTGTTGGGGATATCGTTTGGTGATTCGCCAAGTAATTTCGAGGGATGTGCGCCAATTGGATTAAAATAACGAAGGGAAACAGCTTTAAATCCACTATTTACACTGACAAAGTCCTCTAAAATTTGTTCAATAAAGAGTTTCGTTGTGGCATACGGATTTGTTGTATTCCCGAGCGGGTCTTCTTCTTTAATTGGCATGACTTCTGGTGTGCCATAAACCGTTGCGCTACTTGAGAAGATAATATTTTTAACATTATATTCAGCCATAAGTTCTAAAAGTGTTAAAGTCGAATCAAGGTTGTTTCGGTAATATAAAAGTGGTTTTTGCACACTTTCACCTACAGCTTTAAGGCCCGCAAAGTGAATAATTGCGTCAAACTTATGCGCCGCAAACACTTTGTTTAATGCGGTTTTATTTGCAACATCAACCTTATAAAAAAGCGGCCGCACTTTCGTGATGCGCGCAATTTTACCTACAACATTACGTTGTGAATTAATTAAGTTATCAACGATTACAACTTCATGTCCTGCTTTTTGTAAAGCAACAACTGTATGTGAACCGATAAAACCAGTTCCGCCTGTAACTAAAATTTTCATAAATCACCTATTCGATTGATTGACCAAGTGCTTTTGCCTTGGCAAGTGCTTCATTATCATCAATATCACCACGTTCATGGACACCAGGAACGGTTAATATTTCAAATTCCGGTATTTCGAGTTGTTTTACTAACTGTTTAAATTCGTGGGTAATCCCAACAAACGTATCGTCATCATTATCACGCGCGACCGCAAGTAGCACGGCTTTACTAAATTTTAAGTTCCGTTTACGATGTGGGACGATATAAGCATAGAGATTATCAATAAAAAGTTTAATCGCCGCACTAAAGCCACCAAAATAAACAGGTGAGCATAGTACTAAAACATCCGAAACATGTAAATAAGGAGCGAGCACATTAAAATCATCTTCAATGAGACTTGGCTTGCCTTTCCGCCATGCGTTTTCTTTGTCACGGAAGGGCGAAAAATTACGATTGGTTGCTTCGACTTTTTGAATTGCGTTACCTTTTTGGCGTGCACCTTTAATAAAAGCATTTGCTAAAATTGCCGAATTACCAATTTTGCGGACACTGCCAGTAACAATTAAGATATTTTTTGCCATACTTCCTCCACTCTCTATTATAACACGAATTTACAAGTAATAAGCGTAAAATCGTACTTTTCTTTGATGTTATGCGAATTTTCACCAGCGGTTTTTATGAATCTTTTCAAAATTCGTTGCTTCGTTTGCCGCTTTAAACTCATTTTTAATCCCAAACGCAACGATGCCATAAAGCTCATAATGTGATGGAACGTTTAAATATTCAAGCATTGCTCTGTTATGTTCAACGCTCCGTGTTGCCACCCAAAAGCCGCCAAGGTTTTCAAAACTATCAATTGTTAAAAGTAAGCTCATTAAAAGGGCACTACTATTACTATTCGCGTTATACGCATTATCTTCAATTTCTGTGTCATTTAAACTCAAAATTAAATATGGCGCCTTTTCAAATTGTCCGCCGCGATGATGCAGTGTACTTAGTTTAAGAATAACTTCCGAATCATCAATGAGCATAATATGGTGGGCACGCCGATTACTCGCAGTTGGCGAGACAAGTGCAACTTTTAAAATTTCTGCTAATACTTTGTCTTCAATCGTGCCGCTTTTAAATTTACGAATACTCCGCCGTTTATAAAGCGCGTTAAGAATTGGGTTTTCATGAATGACTTCGGCCTTTTTATTAAAGTTACTAATAAAGTTACTAAGTAAATCTTTCCGTGTCACTAACCCTATAAAATACTTACGATCATCAAGAATCGGAATAAAGTTTTGGCCAAGTGCTGCGTCAACTAACTCATCCATCGTCGCGTCAATATGGACGGGCGTATAATCACGAATCCGTTTCACATCTTTCAGCCGTTGAATTTTCGCGTTTGCAAGCCCATGCTTTTCTAAATGCCACAAAAGATCGCCTTCGGTAATCGTGCCGACAAAGTAGCCGTCCTTATCTAAAAGCGGGACACTACTGAAGCGGACAACACGTAAAACAGCAAGTGCATCAGTAATTATTTGATTTGTTGTTAAAAACTTCACATCTTTTTTCGGGGTTAATAATGTCAATATATTCATATTTTTGCCCCTTTCCTTCTTATATTATAACTTATCTCATATTCAGATGGAAAAAAGTTTTGTGGTATAGTAATATATTATTAGTCAACCGATACATATAGATAGGAGATACTATGGCTATTTTTATTCGTGAGAGCTATGACGCAATGTCAAAAGCCGCTGCTAAACAAATCGCAAAACAAATTAAAGAAAAACCAAATTCCGTTATAGGCTTAGCGACCGGATTTACCCCAATTGGCACATATCGTGAATTAATTCGAATGCATAAAGAAGAAGGCTTAAGTTTTAAAGATGTTACTGCCTTTACGCTTTATGAATTTTTAGGCGAAGGATTTGATGTTATTAAACCGTACGGTTTAGACAAGTCAAGCGCCCGCTATATGCATGAGGAATTTTTCAAGCACATTGATATTCAAAAGAAAAACATTCATTACTTTAACGGCTTTACATCTAACCCATGTAAAACATGTGAAGAATATGAAAAGAAAATAAGTAATGCCGGTGGCATTGACTTACAACTTTTAGGTATTGGTCGCGACGGCCACTGGGGTTATAACGAACCTGGCTCAAGCTTAGGTAGTCGTAGCCACGTCGTTGCCTTAACGCGGCAAACGATTGATGATAACTATGAAGACTTTTACCGCAAAGTCGGTTTAACGAAAGACGAAATGCCCCACTTTGCCTTAACAATGGGTGTCGGCACCATTCTTGATGCCCGCAAACTCATTTTAATTGCAAGTGGCACAAAAAAAGCGGAAGTCATTAAGCAAGCACTTGAAGGGCCAATTACGGCACAAATTACGTCAAGTGCGATTCAACTTTACGCAGGCGAAGCAACAATTATTCTTGATGCTGATGCGGCCAGTTTATTATCAAATATTGAGCACATTAAACATACAGAAGAAATGTCAAAAAAATACGGCTTCCGGGCCGAATAACTTATTAATAATTTATCAACAAGCTAGGCAATAAAGTCTAGCTTTTTTTTATTACGTTTTAAGCGGACTTGTTTCCCAAAGCCAAAGCGGTGCGATAACTTCATTAAATATAAAAACGGTAAAATATATGTAAACGAGGCTAAAATACCTTCGGATTTAAACATGAGGGCCACGAGTGATTCAGTTTGACTACGTAAAATAAAAACGATAAACGCAACGGCCATGAAAAACGATAAATTGCGACTTGTTTTAATCCGTTTCACAACAAAGACGATCGTTGTAATAATAATGCCAACATAAAAGAGCAAGCCAAACATTCCAAATGTATGAAGTACTTCAATAAAGCCGTTATGGTAATCGCCCATCCCATAGCCGACGACACCACTAATTTCTTGACTCATGCGTGAATAATAGAAATAACGAGATATATGCGGGCCATCCCCAAAGAAAAACGTCATCGGTGTGCCGAGTACTAAGGTCCACGCATACCGCCATAAATTAATACGTGACTTAAACGTACTTGTCCCCGCATCAACTACAGTGTTGGGGAAAAACTTTACTAAGAATGTATGTACATCATTATTTGCGAATGCTGGAAAAAAGCGGAAACTAACGAAAAATAAAATTATTTGCGTGCTTAAAATAAACGAAACTGCAAACCATTTAAACTTCCGATTGCGGAAGAGACGAATGAGATGATTATAATACACAATAATCGCAACAAAAATACTTAGTAAAATATTTGTTTTTGAAAACGTAAAGAAAATCGCAATAATAATTGGAATTTGTAAAATGATATATATAAAACGGCGTTTATAGTTCAGCGTTAAGTAATAGTAAAATAGTAGCAATATTTGCGCATTAAGTAAAAATGACGCATACGGATTACGGTTACCAAAAAAGCTCTCGGGAACGACACTACTGCGCGTATACCCGTGTTCAATAATATATAGGTATTTATCCCACTCGGTCACTAAACTAAAGGCAACTGCCGCAAGGGCGATAAGCACAATCGTAAAAATAAGAAATAAGATGAGTTTTAAAAAATGCCGATGATTTGGTAAAACAACAATAATAAAAAACATAAAGGCAATATTTACATAAAGCGTTAAAAGCGCCGTTATACGTTTATCAAACGGCAGTGTTAATGTTATGTCATTAAACGAACCGTCTAAAAATTGAATATTAATAATGCGCACTTCCGCCATTGTTAAAATGTTTACGGTGCCAATGACTAATGTGACAATAAGTAGAATACTAATTAAAATGCGGCTAATACTGAGTCGGACACGTGTAATAAAATATACTAAAAACACCGTCACAAGTGTAACAATGACCATCGCAATAAAGATTTGGTTCGCCATCGAAAGCGGATCAAAATAATAACCCGGAGTTGTTTCCGCAATAATTGATTGTTCTAAAAAGAAGAACGTTAATGCCGTGATAATAATTGAGATAAGAAAGAACGTGACAACACTAGTTGTACTCTGGATTCGTTTCATCTTTTAATTATACATTAATATATAATTATCTACTTTTTATTAACCAAACACTTTAGCGGCTAGTTCGGGAAAGTCAATATAGGGGTTACGATTCTTTTGATAATCTTGGACGAGGCCATTGCGATTAAATTCAAATTCATCAACGGGATCTTCAACGTGCCACCGTAATAAGTCACTAATTAGCCCAAATTTGCCGTTACCTGACGATGTCGATGTAATGTAATCGACGAGCGCTAAATTGCGATGTGGGGCACTAAAACCGGTTTCAAAGTTAGAATAGCGCGTTGCCATATAAAACATGGCCCGTGCAACGTCCCCTTTATAATGATCAAGCGGTTCATAGACGGTACCACCTTTACTTGAACCACCCGTTTTTCCACTATTATTGTTGTTGTAGTCTTTAACGTTTGTGACACTGCCCGTCACATAACCAAAATCATAATTACCACGTCGATTATTATTATTTTTATCACTGGCGCGTAAATGGTGCATATCCGAACCAGCGGGGGCATTATTGCCAAAACCACCATGTGCTTTTGCCCAAATGTGTTCTTTATCCCATACGGTATTGCGCGTGTTATAACGATGGGCATTTGCAGTGTTAAAGTTGTAACCAGCATAAATCAAAACCATGTACGGATTTGTGTCACTTGGATCGGGGGAAAGATTCCAGTCACGGTCCGTTGTGCGCATTGTCGTATTAAGTCCGTCATAAGACGTTGATGTATGCCCTTTAATTTTATTATATAGTTCACCTTTAAGTGTATTCCCGGTCGTATTAAAGTTAACACTTGTGTAATACGTGAAAACGGCGGCCGGAACATCAATACCCACTGGTGTAGCGGGGAAGTCACCAAGCGCTTCACTTGAAACCGGAATACTTTCACTACTTGGAGCTTCACTACTTGGTGTTTCGCTCGATATTTCGACACTCGAAACTTCGCTACTCGAAATCTCGTCACTCGAAACTTCTTCACTTGATACAACTTCATTTGATTCTTCAGTGTTTAATTCACTCTCAGTTATGTCGTCACTTACTACTTCACTACTTACGTCACCTAATGAAATAGACGAAACATCTTCACTTTCGGATGGATTTTTATTACAACCAACGAGAAAAGTGGTAATTAATAGTAAACCTATAATTGTTTTATTACGCTTCATGATAAAACTCCTTCAAGATTTTTAATTATAGCAAAAACAATTAAACTTTTATTAAAATTCTCTTGTATCGGGATCAGCGGCCAAACCAACAATACCGTGGAGGCCGTCAATTGCCGTAATATCTTCAGCACTTAAGCTAAAATCAAAGACATTTAAGTTCTCAACAATACGTGTTGGTGTCACTGATTTTGGCAGTGGTAAATAACCGTGCGCTAAACTCCAGCGGATTAATATTTGCGCAACACTTTTTTGGTATTTTTCACTAAGTTTTAATAAGAGTGGTTCGTTTAATAGCTTTCCTGTGCCAAGCGGCGAATACGCACACGACACAAGATTTAATTCATCATTTTTCCTGACGACTTTTTCTTGTTGATCACTTGGTGAAAGATATATTTGATTTACAACTGGTAATACTTTTACTGTTTTTAATAAGGCATCTAAATGATGCGGCCAGAAGTTACTTACGCCAAGGGCACGGATTTTACCGGCAAAATGCGCTTCTTCCATCGCACGATACACTTCTTTGTTGCGCGTCACATAATCTTTGCGGGCTGGTAAGGGATTTGGCCAGTGGATTAAATAAAGATCAACATAGTCTAACTGTAGTCGCGCTAAACTTGCGGCAATTGCATTTTTCGCGTCATCATACGTCACATGTTCATTAAAGAGCTTTGTCGTGATAAAAAGTTCTTTACGCGGAATGCCGCTATCTTTAATCGCACGACCGACCGCGGCTTCATTACGATATACTTCGGCAGTATCAATATGCCGATATCCAGCACGGAGCGCCGCGAGAACACTAAGATAGGCCACCTCTTCATCACGAATTTGCCACGTACCAAAACCAATAACGGGCATTTTCATCCCGTTGTTTAAAACATAAACACTATCTTTTGTTAATTTTTCGTCACTAATTTTATATTTTGATGTAAACATAAATTTCCTCCCTTTATGCTTTTATTATAACTTATTAAAAAAGGGGCGCTTTCTCGTGCGCCCCGATCTTTCTTTATCACGTTTAGAATAACGGTAAGAATGTTTTGCCAAACTCTTCATGGATAATTTGGCCCGCTGCGTTATAAAGCGCAAGTAAGCCAGTTATAATGCCGACAACACCGGCGACAATATTTAGGGCATTAATCATCGTGAAATCAGCAATTGCTAAAAGGAAAAATAATAGTGTTAAACAGCCAAAGATTAAACGACTAATCATATTATGCTTTAATGTGCCAATAAACATGATTAAACCAAAGAGACCCCAGATGAGTAAATAAAAGCCCATACTTATATTGTCCGCGGGCATCACGTTATTACTTTTTAAAAGCCAAATTAAGACAAGTGAAAACCAAAATCCACCAAATGCGATAAACGCTGTCCCAGCAAAGGTGTTTTTATTTTTAAATTCATAAAGACCGGCAATTAGTTGTACAAGCCCACCCATAGCGACACCTAATGCCACAATAACGATTGATAAATCAATTAACCCTAAGTTATGAATATTTAATAAAATTGTTGCTAATCCAAATCCCACTAACCCAAGTGGTCCAGGATTTAATACTTTTTCGGTTTTTTCCATCTTAAAATCCTCTTTTTTCTATATAACTATCGCAAATTATATCATGTTAATGTAAGGAAAGATAGCGTGAAAAATACTTAGTTACCACTTAGTTTTTTAATAAAGTTTTTCGTCCGTTCTTTCGACGGATTATTAAAGATATCGCTTGGTGATCCTGCTTCAACAATGACGCCGCCTTCCATAAAGATGACACGATTACTTACTTCACGCGCAAAGTCCATTTCATGGGTCGCGACAATCATTGTCATTCCTTCTTCAGCAAGCTTTTTCATGACCGTAAGCACTTCACCGGTCATTTCTGGATCAAGCGCACTTGTTGGTTCATCAAATAGCATAATGCGTGGTGCCATACATAAGGCACGCGCGATTGCGACCCGTTGTTTTTGACCACCGGATAATGTCAAGACACTACGATGACTAAATTCACTCATCCCCACTTT
>WPCG01138911.1_pt1 | contig 27003 bp, 22 predicted proteins | sample 5403311 | NCBI WGS metagenome assembly WPCG01 (sample SAMN12869467, study PRJNA574797) | sludge metagenome | isolation source: wastewater treatment of Control | place: China:Beijing | collected 2019-05-17 | reverse complement strand
ATGAATAAAAGGGTTGGCATTGTAGGATCAAATGGATTTATTGGTAAAAACTTAAAATTATTTTTAAGCGAAAAAGGGTATAATGTACTTCCCATAGATAGATCACTTCCTATAGATACAATAAAAGAGTGCGATATCATTATTAATTTAGCTGGTAGATCTATAGATTGTAGATGGAATAAAAAAAATAGAGAAGAGATTCTGAATAGTAGAATAGTTACTACTAGAAATTTGATTAATATTATAAATTCTTTAAATAAACCTATATTTCTTATTAATGCATCTGCTATTGGGATTTATAAAAATTCAACTGAATATATTCATACCGAATCTAGTGATAATTTTGATAGTGGATTTCTTTCAAAAGTTTGTCAAGAATGGGAACAACAAGCAAATAGAATTAATGATAGAAATAATTTATGTATAACACGTTTTGGAGTGGTTTTTTCTAAGAGTGGAGGTGCTTTTAAAAAGATGACTCTCTCAATGATTATTAGATTTTTCCCAATTTTAGGAGATGGGGAACAATATATATCATGGATTGGATTAAATGATCTATCAGAGGCTATCGATTTTATTATTTCAAATAAAATTAGTGGAACTATTAATATTACAACACCAACGCCTTTAACATATAAGCACCTTTCGGAGCATTTATCTAAATATAAAAAAAATATATCATTAAAAATTCCAAAATTTATAATTAGACTGCTTTTAGGGGAATCTTCTGAAATGGTATTGAATAGTCACTATGTAGTACCACAGAAATTATTAGAGTTAAACTTTAAGTTTAACGAGAGTAATATAGATAGTATAATTAGGTCATAAAATTGGACTAATTTTAGTATTTTTGTAGAGAACACTATTGATACACATAAAAACATATTATATGATAAAATCAACTTACGATAAATTTAAAACAAACCTACCTTCTATTTTTGATATTGCAAAGAGTTCAGAAAACGAAGATGTTTTCTGTAAACTAATTGAAGATTATTCAAAAAATATTATTGATGATGAAAAAGCATCAGAGCTTCAGAAAAAAATAGCATCTCAATTTATCGTAATGTTAAGTCATGAAAACAGCTATATATATGAACTTTCAAAAAATGAAAAAATATATATAGAAACATTCTCCTCTTTATGGAATTATTTACATCTAGAGTGCTACAGGTGTTCTAACGATCTATATGAAGATCTATACCACCTTTTCTCGATTACTGAGGGTATATTTAAAGACTCAAATTACTCTGAGACAAAGCTGTTAAAGCATATGAAAAGATGGAGTATTGGAATAGAAAAAGAGATTAAAGAGAGAAGAGAACAAAGAAAGGAGTATATAGTCGATTTATTAATTAAAAAAATTGAGAGGAAAGCTAGTACTTCTCGATATCAATTCCAAGAAGGTTATACTTATGAACAAAAATATAATAAGGTTCTAGAGTGGTGGAATGACTATCGTTTTCATTTAGTAATGGCAATTAAGAGTCCCACAGAACTAAATCTATTCATGGATGAAAGTCTGTCGACAAAAACAATGAGAATTCTTAATAGAGCTAAAAATAAAAAAATACCGTTTTTTATTACTCCATATTACATATCTCTTTTGAATGTAGAAGATAATGGATTTGATGATAAGTCTGTCCGATCATATATTTTATACTCACAGTCATTAGTTGAAACGTATGGAAATATTAAAGCATGGGAAAAAGAGGATTCTGTAATACCTGGTAGACCAAACGCAGCAGGATGGATAATTCCAGAGGCAAACATTCATAGACGTTATCCCGAAGTTGCAATTATGATTCCAGACACAAGAGGTAGAAGTTGTGGTGGACTATGTTCTTCATGTCAAAGGCTATATGGCTTTCAAAGTGAAAAACTCCATTTTGAAATGGATCAATTAAAACCTAAAGAGACTTGGGAGAAGAAATTATCTAAATTGATGGGCTATTTTGAATCTGATTCTCAGCTTAGAGATATCTTGATTACAGGAGGTGATGCTTTAATGTCAAGCAATAAGAATTTAGAGAAAATTCTTGACGCTGTATTAAAAATGGCAGAAAGAAAACTTGAGGCTAACAAATATAAAGATGAGAAATTTCATATTATACAAAGGGTAAGATTGGGCTCTAGACTGCTCGCATATCTACCAGTTAGAATTGACTCAGAATTAATAGAGATCCTCTCTAAATTCAAAGAAAGAGGTAGTGAAATTGGAATTAAGCAATTTGTTATTCAAACACACTTCCAGTCTCCACTAGAGATTACTATTGAAGCAAAAAAAGCTATTGAGTCAATAATTAAAGCTGGATGGACTATATCTAATCAACTTGTATTCACTGCTGCGGCATCTCGTAGAGGGCATACTGCAAAGCTAAGGCAAGCACTTAATTCATTGGGAGTTGTTACTTACTACACATTTACTGTTAAAGGTTTTGAAGAGAATCAAGAGGTCTACTCAACCATTTCTAGATCTATGCAGGAACAGGTAGAAGAAAAACAATTTGGGCTTTTGAATAAAACTCAGAAAGAAGAACTTATCTCTATTTTTGAAAAATCTCCAGCCAATAAATTAACTGATAATCTAAACACATTTATTAAAAAATATACTCTCCCATTTTTACCTACTGATAGAAATGTAATAAATATACCTGCAATAGGTAAAAGTATGACTTTTGAACTAATCGGGATAGATAAAAATGGAAAAAGGATACATCAGTTCGATCACGATCAAACTAGAGAACATAGCCCAATTATAGATAAAATGGGTAAAGTATATATTGTAGAAAATAGATCTATTGTATCGTATTTAAACGAAATAGAGAGTATGGGAGAGAAAGCATCGGAATACAGTTCAATATGGAAATATACAAACGGTTCTACAGAGCAAGTATTTGAACTTTTCGACTATCCAGATCCTGGATTTACTCCAACTAAATCTATAACAAACTATAAAGATAAATAGTATTTATTCAATAACTCCAGAGCCAATTAATTCGTTTTGACTACTATACCAAGCAGCAAATTGTCCTGGAGTTATTCCTCTTTGAGGTTGATCAAATACAATATAAAGACCCTCTTCTTTCATAAATAGGGTTGCTTTTTGCAGTGGCTGTCTGTATCTAATTCTTAGATAAAACTCCTTAATATCATCTTGTTTTAATTCTAGATCTTCTCTTATCCAATGAATATCTTTTGTTTTGATAAAAAGAGCTTTTCTATAAAGGCCTTGGTGATTCTGTCCCTCACCAACAAATATTAAATTAGATTTAACATCTGTATCAATAATAAAAAGTGGTTCTTTATGACCTCCAATATTCAACCCCTTCCTTTGGCCTATTGTATAAAAATGAGCCCCTTGATGTTTGCCAATTACTTTACCATCCTCTTTTTTATATGACAGTTTATTAGATAATACCTTAAGATTAGCATCTTCTAAACCACTATATCCAGTATAATTATTTGAATTATTAGAATAAAAATCATTAAAAATCTCAATAACTTCACCCTCTTTAGCTTCTAGTTTCTGCTGGAGAAAAATTGGCAAATCAATTTTCCCTACAAAACATATTCCTTGTGAGTCTTTTTTATTCGCCGAGGGTAATGAGGCATTGAATGCAATTTCTCTAACCTCTTTTTTATTTAAATGACCTATCGGAAATAAGGCCTTAGATAATTGTTTTTGAGATAATTGACACAAAAAATAACTCTGATCTTTGTTTGTATCACTCCCTGCTATAAGTCTAAAAACTTCTTCTCCCTTACTATTTACAAAACTCTCTTTTTGACAATAATGACCAGTAGCAACATAATCTACTCCCAATTCTAAAGCTTTTTGTAAGAAAACCTCAAACTTAATCTCTCTATTACACAACACATCTGGATTTGGTGTCCTACCCTCTTTGTATTCATTAAACATGTAATCTACAACTCTTTGAGAATACTCTTGACTTAGATCTACATAATAAAATGGAATTTCTAACTTTTTAGCAACCATCTGCGCAATTGCTTTATCATCTTTCCATTGACAATCTCCATACAATGTTCCTGTTGTGTCATGCCAATTTTGCATAAATAAAGCATATACCTCATGCCCTTGCTGTTTTAGTAAATATGCCGCAACGCTAGAATCTACCCCTCCAGAAAGTCCTACAGCTATTTTCATATACGAAATTATTGAGTACTATACAATAAGAAAAAGGGGTAAGCTGGATATATCGCACCGCTACAACCACCTACCCTTGCTGCCTTCCGACCCTGGGGGAGTTCAGTGGGAGCTGGTCGTATATGACTTACCCCACCACAAAGGTAATACATTTTTTTTAACCTCAAAAACTATTTAGGTAGTGAATCGAATATGAAGGGAAGTAGAGATTCTGTACCATAGATTATTTGAACTCTCTTTTTACCCCCAATTATATATTTAATTCTCTCAGAGCTTCTACTCTCTGCTTCTGCCATTACTTGTCTACAAGCTCCACATGGATATGTAGGCATGTCACATATAGATCCATTTACCGATGCAACAATTGCAATAGTAATAATTTTTGAAGTAGGAAATTTTGAATTAGCATAAAATATAGCTACTCTCTCTGCACACAACCCAGATGGGTAAGCTATATTCTCTTGATTTGATGCTGTTACTATTTCATTATTATCTAAAAGAAGAGCGGCACCTACATTAAAATTAGAGTATGGTGCATACGAACTATTTGTTGCCTCAATCGCTTTATATAATAGATTTTTATCTTGAGTATTCAAATCATCTATACAATCATACTCATCAAATTGAATTGAAAAACTTTTTGTAACCATAGTTTTTATATATCATTTATACAAAATTAGTATTTTTGCGGGCACAGATCTAATTTATGATGAAAAAAATAAAATTTATAACTCTTATTGCTTTTTTATTACTGATCAATAGTAGTATTGTTAATGCTCAAACAATGAATAGAGCACAGTACATAGACAAATATAAAGACATCGCAATAAGGCAAATGAGAAACTTTGGTATTCCTGCAAGTATAATTCTTGCCCAAGCATCATTAGAGTCTGGAAATGGGAATTCCTATTTAGCAGTCAGTGGAAATAATCATTTTGGTATTAAGTGTCATAATTGGTCTGGACAAACAATATATCACGATGATGATCATAAAAACGAATGTTTTAGAAAATATAACTCTCCAGAAGAATCATTTAATGATCACTCTATGTTCTTAAAACACCGAGCAAGATATAGCTTTCTGTTTGATTACGATATAAGAGATTATAAGTCATGGGCTCATGGACTAAAAAGAGCTGGTTATGCTACTAACCCACAATATGCGCACCTACTTATAAAGATTATCGAAGATAATCAATTGTACCGATTTGATCTATACTATGATAATTATGAAGATTCACAATATACTCAAGATATTCAGGAAGTGACTGAAATAAAAATTACAACTCCATCACAAATATACACATTCAATTTACAAAGATCGGTTGGTTTAATTAATAGAAAAGAGCACATAATATCTGTTTCTGGAGATACTTACGAACAGATAGCATCTGAATTCTCACTCTTTACAAAAGAGTTATTAAGATATAATGATATTAATGAGGAAAGAGATCTTGAGCCTGGTACAATTGTGTTTTTAGAGAGAAAAGCTAGAAACAACAAAGAGATCGATAGTCATGTAGTTAATCCAGGGGAATCAATGCATGCAATTTCTCAAAAATATGGTATTAGGCTTAATCGCTTATACAGAATAAATAAAATTAAAAGAGGAACTGAACCAATTGTGGGAACTGTCATAAAACTTAATTAATGAAAAAAACAATAATTTATCTTATATCGGCATTATTAATAAGCTCTTTTTATATATCTTATAGAGTATATAGTATTTTTATTAAACCTAACACTAATAGAGAATTTGTACTTTATGTATACCCTAATCACAATTCTGATTCTATAATTAATAATTTACTAAAAGACTCAACTATTATAAATAGAAGAACTCTTAGGACAGCTTCTAGTATTTTAAAATTTGATTTTAAAATTAAACCGGGACGTTATATTATAAAAGAGGGTGTCAGCAATAAGAATATAATAGATATAATAAGCAGAGGGTTACAAACACCTCATAATTTAGTTCTATCTGGGAATATACGAACTTTAGATAGGTTATCGTCAATTATATCTACGCGGATAATGGAGGACTCTTTATCTGTTTTAAAAACTCTTACCGACAGCACGCTTATTCATGAACTAGGCTTTGATAAATATACCATTAGAGCAATGTTTCTATTGAATACATATGAAATTTATTGGACATCTTCATCAACAGAAATTCTAAGGAGGTTTAAAAGGGAGTATGACAATTTTTGGACCAATAAGAGACTAGAACAGGCCAAAGCATTAAATTTGACTCCAATAGAGGTAATAACTTTAGCTTCGATTGTATCTGAAGAGAGTAATCTCTCATTTGAACACCCCATTATAGCTGGTGTATATTTGAATAGACTAAGAATAGGGATGCCACTACAGGCCGATCCTACTATTAAGTATGCTTTAAATGACCCCTCAATTAAAAGGATTCTCTTTGCACATTTAGAGATAGATTCTCCATATAATACATATAAGAAAAGGGGATTGCCTCCTGGACCTATAACTATTGTCTCTCCTAGAGTTATTGATGCTGTTTTAAACTATACCAATCATCAATATCTATACTTTTGCGCACACCCCTCTCTTAATGGTAGTCATAGTTTTGCTAAAACATTAAAAGAGCATAACGCAAATGCAAGACAATATCATCAAGCATTAAATCGACTAAATCTTCAAAATAGAAATAGATAAATCAGACATTAACTATCTGCTACTTTTTTTAATATAATCTAATGCCGCTTGAAACACTCTATCATTAGAGCTGTTAATTACTCTAAAGTATGCAGTATTACCATATAACGATCTTGCTATTAATGCCTTAAAATAGATAAGTATCTCTTCTTTAGATTTTAAATACTCCTGCTCATTAAATTCAATGCCTTTGGATGTAGCAAAAGAGATAAAATCATCCATAAAACTATCAGAGATATGATATCCCTGATTAAACTGAATAAAATCTGGGAATTTGGGCAAAAGGGCCTCCCTATATTTATCAGAAAAATTATTTGTATACTCCAAAATGACTCCTCTTCTTAACAAAGTGGCATAATAGTTAGAGTAAAAAGAGGTATCGGCAGGAATAAAAATGTCGGGCATTATTCCACCTCCACCATAAACATCTCTGCCCTTAATCATAGTTTTATATAACAAAGACTCCATAAAGTGGATGCTGTCTCTATTTATAGACTCACCTCTCTCAAATCTATCTAAAAAATCTCTATAATATTGCTCTTTAGAACCTGTCTGATAAGGAGACTGTATAACTCTTCCTGACGGAGTGTGGTATCTTGCAACAGTCAACCTTAATTGTGATCCATCGGCCATTGGTAGCATCTGCTGTACTAACCCTTTACCAAAAGATCTACGGCCAATAATCACTCCTCTATCCCAGTCTTGAACAGCTCCAGCAACAATTTCACTTGCCGATGCAGAATTCTCATCAATTAAAATAGCCAATGCCCCACTTCTATAAAATCCTGTTCCCTTTGCAATTTCCTTACGAGTTGGTACTTTTGTCCCCTCTGTATACACAATTGTTTGACCCGACTCTAGAAAAAAGTTAGAGATCTCTAGTGCAGTACCAAGAAAACCCCCTGAATTACCTCTTAAATCTAGAATAAATCCATCAATTTTTCTAATATTAAGATTTAATAGAGCATTAATTATCTCTCTTGAAGAGTTATTGGCAAATCTACTTAGTTTAATATAAACTACACCCGGCGCTGCTTCATATGCAGCTTCTACACTATTTATTGGAATTCTGTCTCTAATTACTTCAAAATCTAAAACCCCATTAACTCCTCTTCTTATAACCCTCAAATTTACTCTGCTGTCTTTAGGGCCTCTCAAATAACCAAAAACCATTTGATTAGTTAACCCTATTGATGCTATATTACTTCCATCTATTTCAACTATCCTATCACCAGATCTTAAGCCTACTCTCTCAGATGGGCCACCAGAAATTGTAGTAGAAACAACCAATGTATCATTTATTATCATAAACTCAATACCTACACCCTCAAAATTGCCCTCTAATGGCTCGTTCATAGCTCTTACATCTTTTGCAGAAATATAAGAAGAGTGAGGATCTAGCAACGACACAACTCTTTTTATTGCCTCTTCTGTAAGAGTATCACTACTAACTGAATCTAAATAGTAATTATCTATATAAAATAATAGTTGACCAAATTTTGTTATGTGACGATTAATATCTGTTCCTTGAGAAAAAAGAACTCCAATAGAATATAGACTAAATACTATAATGAGACAGGTTTTTTTTAACATAATTCCAATTTATAATTATAACATAAAGATATTAAAATATCTATATAAACGTATTGACTCAATACTACTCTTTCACTATATCAACAGAAAAAGTGTGCCCTTGTTCAGCAAGAAAGCTATTTTTAAATACTTCTCTCGACTGATTTAGTAAAATAGATACATCTTTATATCTAGATGAAAAATGGCCTAATATTAATTTTTTTGCATTCGCTTTTAATGCAACTTCAGCTGCTTGTCTGGCAGTTGAGTGAAATGTAGATTTTGCCATTTGTAGCATATCATCGGCAAATGTAGCTTCGTGATATAATAAATCTACGCCACTTATTGTATCAATTATCTTATCACTTGGTGAGGTATCACTACAGTATGCAAAAGATCTTGGAATATATGGTTTGTACGTAAATTCACTCGACTCCAAAATCTCTCCACCCTCACGTACAACATTTTCACCTCTTTTCAATTGTGCAATCTCTTTTAATGATATATTATATTGATCTATAAGATACTTTTTAATATTTAATATTGGATCTTTCTCCTTGCATAGAAAACCGTAACACTCTACCCTATGATATAAAGGAAACGAGAATATTTGATACTTTTTGGCATCCAATATTAGGTGCTTAGAGCTATTATCTAGGATAATATGATTAATATTAAATTTAAATGAATCACCAAAGTGATTAAGAAAAGATAATAGAATTGGTTTAAATCCAGCTGGAGCATAAATATTTATATCTGCCAAACGCCCCAATAGGGACATTGTTGAGAGTAGGCCAAAGATTCCAAAAATATGGTCACCATGTATATGAGAAATAAAAATATCTGACAATTTCAAAAAGGAGAATCCATATTTTCTCATTTGCATCTGACACCCCTCTCCACAGTCAATTAAAAACAAGCGCCCATGAACTTGTAGTACATGAGCGCTTGGATATCTATTCACAGTAGGGAGTGCAGAAGCACAACCTAAAGATGTGAAAGAAAAATCCATTTCAATTAATTTTCGGATTCATTACTCTCCATTTCACTCTTTAGTGCTGCTAATTCGCTGATATCTCCTAAAGTTGTCTTTTCTAAATTAGCTTTTAATTTTTTAACAGCTTTTTGAGTTGAATCGCCCTCATTAACTCTCTCTTTTGGCTCTTCTTTCTTAGGCTCCTCATATAATTTAGTATGAGACAAAACTATTCTTTTTGTTACTTTATTAAATTCCACAACTTTGAAATCTAATTTCTCCTCTACTTTAGCTTGTGTTCCATCCTCTTTTACAAGATTTTTAAGAGCAACATAACCCTCTACACCATAAGGAAGAGCAACAGTAGCACCTTTATCTACAAATGCTGTAATTGTACCTTCATGTACTGAATTTTGAGTAAATACAGACTCAAAAACATCCCAAGGATTCTCTTCTAATTGCTTATGTCCCAAGCTTAATCTGCGATTTTCTTGATCTACCTCTAAAACAACAACATCAAGAATATCTCCTACAGAAGTAAACTCAGAAGGATGCTTGATCTTCTTAGTCCAAGATAAATCACTAATATGAACTAAGCCATCTACTCCCTCTTCTAACTCTACAAAAACACCAAAGTTGGTAAAGTTTCTAACAGTAGCTTGACATTTTGTTCCAACAGGATACTTCTCATTAATAGAAGTCCAAGGATCACTCTTCAATTGTTTGATTCCCAAAGACATCTTTCTTTCTTCTCTATCTAAAGTTAAGATAACAGCCTCAACCTCATCACCAACACTTAAGAAATCTTGAGCACTTCTAAGGTGTAGAGACCATGACATCTCTGATACGTGGATTAGACCTTCTACTCCTGGTTGAATTTCAATAAATGCACCATAATCAGCAATTACAACAACCTTACCTTTAACTTTGTCGCCAACCTGAAGATTTGCATCTAAAGAGTCCCAAGGATGAGAACTTAACTGCTTAAGTCCAAGAGCTATTCTCTTCTTAGTATCATCAAAATCAAGAATAACTACATTAATCTTCTCATCTAATTGAACTACTTCTTCTGGGTGGTTAATTCTACCCCATGATAAATCTGTAATATGGATAAGACCATCTACTCCTCCTAAGTCAACGAATACACCATAAGAGGTAATATTCTTAACAATTCCCTCTAATATCTGACCTTTTTCTAATTTACCGATAATATCTGCCTTTTGAGCCTCAAGTTCTGCTTCAATAAGCGCTTTATGAGAAACTACAACATTACGGAATTCATGATTGATTTTAACAATTTTGAACTCCATTGTTTTATTTACAAATATATCATAATCACGTATAGGTTTAACATCAATCTGAGAACCTGGTAAGAATGCCTCAATGCCAAATACATCCACAATCATTCCACCTTTTGTTCTACACTTGATATAACCTTTTACAATCTCGTCTTTATCGAAAGCTTCATTAACTCTGTCCCAAGAACGTAAAGATCTTGCTTTTTTATGAGAGATAATTAGTTGACCTTTTTTGTCCTCTGCATTCTCTACATAAACTTCAACTTTATCACCGATAGCTAGTTCTGGATTATATCTAAACTCATTAATACTGATAACACCTTCGCTCTTATAACCAATATTAACAATTACCTCTCTTTTATTAAGAGCAACAACGGTACCTTCTACAACCTCATTCTCTATCACTTTAGATAGGGTTTGACCATATAAGTCTTCAATAAGGTTTTTGTCAGTTTCGTATATAGAATCCTTTTCGAAAGCATCCCAGTCAAATTTCTCTACTGGCACAGATACATTGCTTTCTCTCTTTTTTTCTCCAGCTAAAACCGAAGCGGCGTCATCTTCAATAAAAGACTCCAAAGACTCATCTATTCTTTTGATGATCTCAATTTGCTCGTCTTGATCGAGCTCTAATTTACGTTCTTTTGTCATTTTTTAATTAATTAACTCTCTAGTTGTTAGACATTATTTATATTGCCTAATTTAAGGCAGCCCCAAAAGTAATAATTTTTAACAACCTGGCCAAATTATAAGAAAAAAAAAACTCTCTATTTCAAAAAAAAATTATCTTTGAAAATATTTAATCATAATAACTTAACTTAAACAATTCAAAAGAATGTCGAAGTCTACATTTAAATCATTTCCAAAAAACTTTTGGGTAGCCATTGTTATGGAATTTTTAGAGAGAGGATCGTATTATGGAGTAATGTCTATTTTATCGGTATATCTAATCCTCAATGGAGAACAAGGTGGTCTCTCATTTACAAAAGAGCAAGCAGGTGCTGTACTAGGAATTATACCTCCTTTACTCTATTTCTTACCAATAATTTCTGGAGCTATTGCCGATAGATATGGGTATAAGAACGTTCTCTCATTTGCATTTATCTGTATGGTTTTTGGATATTTCTTCACTGGACTATCTAGTAGTTATTATCTAATTTTTGCATCTTTAATCATTATGGCAATAGGGGCTGGCTTTTTTAAGCCAGTAATATCTGGAACAATTGCAAAAAACACTAATGAACATAACTCTACACTAGGGTTTGGTATTTTTTATTGGTCAATAAATCTAGGAGCATTCTTATTTCCGCTAATATTGGTGCCGATTTTAAAATCTATATCATATTCATACATTTTTTATATGGCAGCAATTGTAGCCATAATACAGCTAGTAATTAATTTTTTACTTTATAAAGAGCCGCCTAGAAAAGAGAGTACAAAAAAACTACCCGATGTTTTTAAGGAGATGATAATGGTTATTAAAGACTGGAGATTTATTCTAATGATTTTTTTGTATTCAGCTTTTTGGATTCTATACTTTCAAATGTTTGGAACAGTATTATGGTATGTAAAGGAATATGTAGATATGGGGAGCGTAAACAATGCGATCAACTCATTTTTATCTTTATTTATTGCGAATCCCAATTGGCAGTTTGATGTTGAGCATGTTACAGTAATTAATGCAGGAGTAATTATTATTCTTCAACTATTTGTTTCTAATATTGTTAAAAATAGAGCTGCTCTTCCAACGATGATTTTTGGTATAGGATTAGGAACATTAGGAATGGGAATATTGGCAATATCCTCATCTCCATGGATATTTATAATTGGAATAATGGTATTCACTATTGGTGAAATGACAACACACCCAAAATTTATATCATATATTGGATTAATTGCCCCACCAGATAAAAAGGCACTATATTTAGGATACTCTTTTTTATACGGAGTTATTGGAAGCAGTATTGGAGGTTTTTTGGGTGCTATGCTTTATGTGAAATACGTAGACAATCTTAATAGCCCTAAAACTCTATGGCTTATCTTTGCATGTATAGGAGTAGCAAGTATGATCTCACTAATGCTATATAACAAATATATAGCTACTAAAGTCCAAAATAGTGTGAAGCAATAGTAAAATATATCATCACCCCTAGTATATCTGCTATAGAGGTTATTAGGGGTGCACTTGCTGTTGCTGGGTCTAATTTAAATTTAGTAAATACAAACGGTAATAGTAAGCCAACTAAACTACCGACCATAACAGTAAGAACCATTGTGGATGCAACAACAACTATTATCTCTGGAGATCTTATACTAGCAATTAAGCTAACTCCAACAGCCATTGTTAGACCCAATAAAAAAGAGACAAAAAACTCTTTACCAACTAATTTAAACCAATCTTTCATCTCAACATCTCCAGTAGCTAAGGATCTAATCATTAAAGTTGCCGATTGAGCACCTGCATTACCACCGCTACCAATTAAAAGAGGCAAGAAAAAGACTAATGACACAACCGACTCAATTACATGCTCAAAACTAGATATTGCAGCTCCAGAAAACACATTCATAAACACGAGAGCTGTTAGCCACAAGACCCTTTTTTCATATAATAATAATACTTTTGCTTTCAATGGATTAACAATAGCTCCCTGAAATGAACCAAATTTGTGAAAGTCCTCTGTTGTCTCCTCTTCCACAACATCCATCATATCATCAATAGTTACAATTCCAATCAATAGACCCTCTGAATCAGTAACTGGTAATGCAACTCTATCGTGATCTTTAATTACACTAATTGCTGACTCTTGATCATCAAAAACATTAAGAGAGACAAACTTATTATCCATAAGTTCTTCAATCTTTTGATTAGGTTGAGCTAATATTATCTCCCTAATTCTTATATCATCTATAAGCTTCCAATTATCATCTACAACATAGATTACATTGAGTGTCTCAGAGTCTAAACCATAAACTCTAATATGGTTTAGTGTTTGAGCAACAGTATAGTGAGGCTTTACTGCAACAAATTCTGGAGTCATCAAACGCCCAATACTATTCTCAGGATAACCTAAAAGCTTTGTGGCAATATTTCTCTCTTGAGGAGAGAGTAACTGAATAAGTCTTTGAGTAATTTTACCAGGTAACTCTTCAAAAAAAGCAGTCCTATCGTCAGGATCTAGATCATTTAAAAGACTTGAGACTTTATTTACATTTTTAGCTAAACCCTCAATTATCTCCTCTTGTTTATCGTGACTAAGATGTTGAAAAGTGTCTTTTGCAAGAACCCTTGGCAAAAGTCTAAATAAAATTACATCATTTTGATCCTTTAGATCTTCAAGAATCTCGGCAATTTCTACTGGCTCTAGCTCTATTATTTCATTTCTTAATAATGGCCAGTTTCTATCTCTTATTAGATCTAGAATGTCGATTTTTGAATCAATCATATCCCTCCTTACAGTTTTATCTGTAAGGAAAACCCTACAGATTAGTTTATAATATTAATACTATTATACGGGCCTTCGTCCATGATTATAGTTAAATTAGAATTTAGAGTGCAAAAATAGATAAAAATTAAGAAAGAGCATAAAAAACTAAATAAAACTAATAAATTTATTCAAACCCTTGATTTTATCAAGATCTAAACAATAAGATATATTATTAGTTAAGTAATTTAATGCACTAGTTTTATCAATTGGTAATTTTACTCCATCGAGTGACTTTTCTAAGTTGGAGATACCAAAACTAAACGCGTCATTTAATGATTGAATAAAACTATGTGGCAAATTAACATTTGAGCACCAGCAAGCAAAAACAAAAGGAAGTGAGGTGTAATCAATCCAGCACTGCGCTAGATCGTATACATACCTAAAAGAGCCCTTATGCACTAACGCTTTGTCTCCTATTAATAAGTAAGTCTTTGAATAATTAATTGATTCCTCTTTTATACTAAAACTATGAAAGGAAGGATTGGTCTTCCAATAGTTTTGTAATAAAATTTTGGATAGCAAGACAGATGTTCTTGACTCGCTATCCAAAAAAATATGTTTAACCTCTTTAATTGGAATATTACTACAAATTAAAACGCTATCTACATTAGATGTCGCACCTATACAAAAATCTGAAATGATACTACTCATTCCTAGTTGAGGTAATATTGCAGCTGGAACTATTCCTATTTGAGTTTTTTTACTTAATAAGTCACTAGCTGCCTGAGCTGGAGTTGATATAATAACATCTATCTCATTAATTATAGAACTCGCTTTAAGTCCATAAATAAAAGGAAGAGTGTTAATATATGATATTGCCGAGACTGCTATTTTCTTCATTAGTTTCTCTCTTGTCTAAATATAAACATTAATAAAAATGTTATTAGTCCATTCATAATCAAGATAGAAAATCCGAATCCAAATCCAAAAATAGACTTAGAAAAATAGTCTAATAAATAACATAATATAGGAGATGCAATAGCAACATATGGCATTAATTTATCTTTAACTCCATACTTAGTAAGTAGACCAAAGAAGAAAAATCCTAAAAGTGGACCATAAGTATAAGCTGCCAATGTGTAAACTAAATCAATTACAGTCTGATTATTTACAAGATATAATATAACAATGATAATAAAAAATAGAACAGCAAATGATGCATGTGCAATTTTTCTTATACTATTTTTCTTTGAATCAGAAAGGTCTGATCTTTTATTAAAACCAACAAAATCAATACAAAAAGAGGTAGTTAAAGAAGTTAATGCTCCTCCAGCGCTAGGATATGAAGCCGATATTAATCCAATTATAAAAAATAGACCTACACCAAGTCCCAAATATTGACTTGCGATTGTAGGAAATAACTTATCTGTTTGTGCTTTAGTGAAGACACCAACCTCATCTGCTAGGCCAATTCCATACATTCCTCCCAGTTTTGTACTAACGTATATTGCTAAAACTGCACCTAATAACAAAAAGAAATAGTTAACAATAACAATTGTTATACTAGTTGTATAGACATTTTTTTGAGCCTCTCTGATGTTTTTACATGTCAAGTTTTTTTGCATCATCTCCTGATCTAAACCAGTCATAACAATTGTAATAAACATTCCTGCAATAAACTGTTTAACAGCATTAGTTGTACTATTCCACTCCCAATCTAACCAACTTGAATATGTATTCTTTTTAACTTCTGATAACATTTCAGATACATTCCAATCCATGGCCTTCATAATGCTATAAATTGTTAAGAATACAGCTAAAAGCATAAATGTAGTTTGAAGCACGTCTGTCCAAATAATTGTCTTAACACCACCTTTAAATGTATATAGGAATATTAAAAACATAAAGACAAATGCTACCACCCAAAATGAGACAGCACCCTCAGGAAGAAAAGTGTGTAGTACAAGTACAACTACAAAAATCCTAACTGCAGCACCTAGTATTCTAGAAACCATAAACACAGAAGCACCTGTTTTATATGTATAAAATCCAAATCTCTCTTCTAGATATGTATAAATAGATGTCAAATTCATTCTATAGTACAGAGGGAGCAAAACTTGAGCAATTACAATATAGCCTAAAACAAAACCCAGCACTAAAGGCATATAATAGAAGTTTTGATTTAAGACATTTCCAGGAACCGATATAAATGTCACTCCAGAGATTGATGTTCCAACCATCCCATAAGCAACAATAAACCAAGGAGATTTTTTATTTCCTAAAAAGTAGGAACCAGAATCAGCTTTTCTTGAAGTCAGCCATGATACAAAAAAAAGTAAAAAAGTGTAAAGAATAAAGGCTGTTAAAAGCCATGATAACGGAAATTCATGCATAATTATAAGTATTAACTAGGTATTAGGAATAAACGGTTGTCTATTTATAATTGATTTTCCAAGCGTCAACTCGTCTGTAAACTCTAGCTCATCACCAAAACCTACTCCACGAGCAATAACACTTATTTTTACTGGGAAATCTTTAAGTTTTCTATATAAATAAAAGGAAGTTGTCTCTCCCTCCATTGACGCAGATAGAGCCAGTAAAATCTCTTTTACTGGCTCTTTAGAAGCTCTTGAAATTAGATTATCTATTTTAAGATCTGAGGGAGATATCCCATCCATAGGAGAAATTATACCTCCTAAAACATGATATAATCCACGATACTCATTTGTTTTTTCGATACTTATTACATCACGAATACTCTCTACTACACAAATTATAGAATAATCTCTTTTTTTATCTGAACATACTGAACAAAGAGAAGAGTCAGATATCATATTGCAGTTATTACAATACTTTATCTCTCTCCTCAATTTTATAATGGATTGTCCCAATTTTTCTACATTCTCTACAGGCTGATTTAGTAAGTGCATAGCAAATCTCAACGCACTTTTCTTACCTATGCCAGGAAGCATTGTTAATTGCTCAACAGCATTTTCCAATAAAGAAGATGTTAAATTGACCCTATTATCCATTGTGCAATTTACTTTTGTGAAAGGTAGAAATTGACAGCCTTTCTAACTGAACCATGTGTTAATAGAAGTTCTTTTGCAAAATCGTAATCCTCAATTTTTGCCTCTTCCATAATCATTTTAGTACCTCTATCTACAAGTTTTTTATTTGTCAATTGCATATCAACCATCTTATTTCCCTTAACTCTACCGAGTCTTATCATAGTTGATGTTGTAATCATATTTAGAACAAGCTTTTGTGCAGTACCTGCCTTCATTCTTGTACTCCCAGTTACAAACTCTGGACCTACAACCGCTTCTATTGGAATATCAACCTCTTTAGACAATGGGCTATCTGGATTACATGTTACACAAGCAGTCAAAATACCTCTAGATTTAGCCTCCTTAACGGCACCAATAACATATGGAGTAGTACCAGATGCAGCAATACCAACTACCACATCATCTATACATACATCATAATCAAGCATATCCTTCCATCCACCATCCCAACTATCTTCTGCAGCTTCAACAGCCTTTCTAATTGCCGAATCCCCTCCAGCAATAAGACCTATTACCAAATCATAAGGAGCTCCAAATGTTGGTGGAATCTCAGACGCATCTAGAATCCCAAGTCTTCCGCTAGTGCCAGCGCCCAAATAAAACAACCTTCCTCCCCTCTCAATACGCTCTACTATTCCGTCTACAAGTTGTTCAATAGCTGGTATGCATTTTTCTACTGCTAATGGTACGTTTTTATCTTCTCTATTAATATTTACCAGAAGCTCTCTGGTACTCATGTTTTCTAAATTGGTGTAATTAGATGATTGTTCTGTAACCTTCATTTTATATCGTTTTATGATAAATCTCTAACCCTTCTATAGGTGATTGAATAATATTCCCCATTTTTATGCCAAGAGATGAGGCCACCTCTTCTAGAATATCTTTATAATGATAAGCAACCGATCCTACAAGATTTACAGGATATTTTTTATAATTATAATGCATGATATTTCTAACAAAAAACTCCTTAAAACTCTCTTTAAGTAGGTTTCTAACATACGGATGCTCTTTGTTCTCATTTAAGAAAACAGAAAAAGTAGCAAGATATCTATTTGGAAACGGTTGTTTATATACTCTTTCAACAACAATAGAGTAAGTTAAATTATACTTTTGAGAAAAAAGCGTACTTAAATCGGCAGGTAATTGTCTCTTAAGATAGTCTGAGAGAAACTTTTTACCTATTACAGCACCACTTCCCTCGTCACCTAAAATAAAACCACAAGCAGGAACATTATCAATAATATCAGTTCCGTCGTAGAAACAAGAGTTGGCACCAGTACCAAGAATACCAGCAATACCAGGTTTATTCATACATAAAGCTCTTGCAGCCGCAAGAAGGTCTGAATAGGCATTTGCTCTAGCATTAGGAAAAACTCTTCTAAAACAATCCTTTAAAACTTGGACTTTTTCAGGAGATGAAACACCTGCTCCATAAAAGTGAACTTCATTAACAGTAGCACTAATATCTGGCAATAGATGCTGTTCCAATTCATAAACAATCTGCTCTTCTGTTTGGAAGAATGGATTAATACCAGCGGTAGTAATCTTCTGGACAGAACCATCACTATGAATAGCTCTCCAGGCAACCTTTGTCGATCCACTATCTGCAATTAGACGCATAACAATATTTATTTTAAATCGCGCAAAAATAACAATTTTTAACCCTAATTCAAAACCTCTCTAAATTTTCTCCAATGAATATACCCAATAATAGATGCTATTAGATATATAAAATACAGTAGTACAGTTGGATAAAGTGCTTGAGATAAATAGAGCACAATTGATAACATATTGCAAATAATCCATAAGAACCAGTGATAGATAAATCTTTTTGCTACCCAGTAAGTTGCAAGCATACTTATAGTTGCAATTAGAGAATCTAATGCTGGGAAAGGATCTGAGCTCCAGTATTTTAGAACAACCCACAAAAGAACAAAAACAATAACAGATATGAATATAGAAACAATAGCCATTTTATTGGACATTCTAATGATTTTTAAATCTTTATCATTTTTTGAATGATTTTGCGAAAAATCTTTAGACCATAATACCCAACCATAAATACTTGCAAATAAAAAATAGAGTTGAACTAATGCTACTGCCAACAGAGATTCTACAAAGAAAATATACATATAAATTAGGGCAGAAACACCACCGACAATCCACATCCATCTATTTTGGAATATCTCTAAATATACAAATAGCACTCCAGAAACTGCTCCAACTATTTCTACAAACAAATTCATAATCTTAAAAATTAAATGATGCCTTTATTGTTAAATTTCTAAGAGCCTGAGGATAAACACCCTCTGAAACAACCTTTGTGCCATCTTCTTTCTGAGCTCTATATACCCAACCATTAGAGAAGTAGTGTTTATTAAATATATTATCTAAGAAAAGAGAGAGATCTAAGTTTTTATTATTTATAATAAATGATTTACTTAATGATGTGGCCATTGTAAAATATTCAGGTACTTCTACACTTTTATCAGAAGTGTTGTCAAGATAGGATTTTCCAACATATTTCCCAATAACTCTTAGAGTAGTGCTAGGTGTAAAATCATATGAAAGTTGCATTGCCGATATAATAGAGGGAGAGAGTACAATATCTGTTTTATTATAATTATATCTTTGCTGCCCTAATACACTCCAATATTCATCTATAATATCTACATAGTGAGTATAATTTTTAATTTTATTCTGACTTAACGAGAGACTGCTTTGAATAAAAAGCTTTGAATATGGTCTCCATCCAATCATAAACTCCACTCCTCTTCTATATGATTTATCTACATTCTCTTTGATTAGATAGCCTGTTTCTGTCAATCTTCCTGTGGGCACCAATTGATCTTTATATTCCATAAAAAAGAGATTAGCGTCTATCGCTAATTTTTCTGACAGATACTTATATCCAAACTCATAATCATTTAACTTTTCTGACAAAATTTCCTGTGCAGTTCCTGCCTTAATAGACTCTTTAATATCAGATCTACTTGGCTCTTTATTAGCTCTTGAATATGATGCAAAAAACCTATTTCTATTGATATTGTAACTAATACCAAATTTTGGATTTACAAAATTGTAATTGTTTTTCCAATCCAATAAAGCAAAATCCTTGTCTTCCCCCGTTAATTTATAATTAATAAATCTATATTGTAAATCGGCATACAACAATAAATTTTTGATAAAAGTAGTCTCAACTCTTATAAAGGAAGAGACCTCATTTTTATCGCCATGATTTAGATACCATTCATAATTTGATGGGATTGACTCATTATACATACTCCAAATTACTCTACCTTGGTGATCTCCAGAATAATTATATGCAGATAAACCTAATGAGACATTTACTATACTAATATTATAATTTAAAAGTGTATTAAATGCCCAATAATCATTATCTAAACCTTGTCTTTGAATTAAATCCGATCTAGTATATTTTACATCTTTAACTACTTGTGGATCCAATCTATATGAAGAAAACTTTCTATTAGACTTGTAATTCTCATAATATCCATCTCCTTTTGTATAATGTAATGTAGAGTTAAGGGTTGTATTATCAGTAATATATACAATGTGATTAAATTGGAAGTGATGTTGTGTATAATTATCAGTTTCATTATGATAAAAAAGGGTATTTCCAGACGGATCCTTATATTTACCGGCTGGATTATATCTTCTATCTATTTTCATCTGCTCTTTTGAGATACCTTCCCATGTAATTCCGCTTTTTTGATCTCCCATTACATAGTTAATTTTAAATGAGTTATTTCTATTATACCAACCAAGAGAAAGAAACAGTGAATTTAGATCGGTAAACCCATTATTAATATAACCATCACTAAGACCCTTTGAATAAAATGCGTCAAAAGAAAGTCCATTTTTTAAAATTCCAGATCCTGCTCCAAATGAAGCCAGAAAAGTATTATAGCTTCCATATGAGAAATCTGCTTTACCATAGGGTTCTAATGATGGTGAGAGAGTTTTCATATTGATGCTTGCACCAAAAGCTCCAGATCCATTAGAAGAGGTACCTACACCTCTCTGTAGTTGAACATCCTCTAGATAGGTAGTTAACGATGGTATATTCACCCAAAATACCTGCTGTGATTCAGCATCATTCAATGCAATTCCATTTAATGTAACATTAATTCTAGAACCATCACTACCTCTAACTCTCAAAGAGGAGTAGCCCATACCATTTCCACCTTCTGTAGAAGAGACAACTGATGGCATCATTGATAAAAGCATAGGAACAGATTCAACAGGAGAAGATCTTCTTATCTGCTCTTTTTTTAACATAGAGACAGCTACTGGCGTTTTATCACCCGCTCTGGTATAGCTTACCACTACACTGTCTAGTTTAATTAAACTTTCTTTAGTTTGAGAATAGCTAAGTAAATAAATAAAAATAGCCCCGCTTAATAAAAATAATTTTTTCATTTTAATAATTTTATATTGCAGGGGGGAATAGAAATCAAGATCTGCTTTCCCTTCGCGAGCACTACCTCGATCAGGTGAAAAGGGTATGATCTCAGCCAAAATGGCACCCCCAAGCACAGTTAATGCAATGCGAAGATATAAAAAATAGCTTATATGCATTAAAATAATTAACTTTGCACATGGTGGATCGTTCTATCGCTCTTATTTCAAGGGAGGAAAGTCCGGACAGGATAGAGCAAGACTCTGTGGAAATCACAGCTGGGGGTAACCTTAGGCAAACCGTAACAGAAAATAACCGCCATCTATTAAGATGGTAAGGGTGAAAATGTGGGGTAAGAGCCCACAGGTGTTGTTGGCAACAATAATACAGTACGGCCAGTCTCCTGCAAGGTCATATATACCAATAATTGAGAGCTGCTCGCTCGATATTGGGGGGTAGACTGCATAGATAAATGATAGAAACTCATTATTTTGAGAACAGAATCCGGCTTATAGATCCACCATTTTTACTTATAATTGAGGACTAGAATAATGTAGGATGATCCTCTTCCATTTTTCTTAATATAAATGAGATCACCGTTTCTCTACAAAACTTAGATTTTGATTCTACCTTATATTTTTTACAGAAAGATTCCAGACACTCTAACTCTTTATTGTTAAATAAAATAGTCAGTCTATTCTCTCTTCGAATCCTATTTATTGTCTTACTTTTTTTCAATTCTATTAAGTAGATCTTTTTTATACTCTTCTACACCCTGTAGCTTACTTCTGGACAATGAAAACTCTAACCACTCAATGGCTAACTCATATCGTTCAGTCATTTCACATGCTACAGCCAGATTGAAAGCAGCTGCAGCAACCCTTGAAGGGTTAGGATCTTCTAACTGTGTCATCCAATAGTTCATTGCTGACTCCCAATTAAACTCAATAGCATTATTGATTGAATTTTGCCATAAATGGTTTGGATAAGAGTAAAGGAATCTACTCTGCGTAACCCACTTAATAAATAGAGATTGTGAAAAATTTTCTCCAATTATTGTGATAATATTTGGAATAATATCACTAATAGCTAAATCGGCAGAACTGCTATCCCAGTATACTTTATCATTCTTTGTAATATTATCTATTTTAGTTCCCAAAATTCCATCATATATATCTATAGAGTATATTACATTACCATTATACATACCCATAGTATTGATAGAAATATCTTTTAGAACTAGACTATTAACTACAAATAATAGGTCTGAATTAGAAATATTTGCTAAATAATATATATACTCCCTAGATAATTCCAGTGAATCTGCTTTATGGTTAAATACAAAAACTGTCTCTTCTGGAAGATCTAAATTTATCTCCAAAGATCTAGCAAGGCCATTTGCAAAACTTAACATTAAAAGAGAGTCATTCCAATATAGATTATCTCTACTAAATGAATCGTCACGAATTGTTGTAAAAATGGATATTGTTTTATTATCGAACTCTATTTCAACTTTTGGAGACTGTTTAATCTCTATTTCAAAAATCTCTGCATAAGGGCCACATCCAATTAAAGATAGAAGGGCTATAAACGAGATAATAATAATGCTACTAAAAAATTTAATCCTCTTCATATTTCTAAAATCTAAAGTTTTTCCCAGAATTTTTTCATTACTACATCCAAACTATCAGATGTATATGCAAAGTCTTTATATCCAAGTTCGTTATCATCCTTAACTCTAACACTCATTATATAAGGAGATTCTAGTTTAAAGATATTGAATTTATCTAAATTTAGCAACGCACTCTTAACCCCTTTTTTAATTTGAACATAGACAACCTCGGGTGATTTACTTCTAGCACAATTATATCCATATGAATATTTTGTTACAACAGTGTCTATCACACCAAAAACTCTCACTGCCTCTTTACATGTATAGTTATCTCCAGAAATAAAAACTGGAGGCACACCAAATTTACCAGCATATAACGCATTAAATGCAGGCTCAAAAATATGCTCTCCATTAATTTGTAAATCCAATATTTTTAGAGACATTGTATGAGCTAAAACACTATGATTCATCCCAGCACCAGAATGAGCCCCAATAAAAACAAGAGCATCAAATGAGGAATCAATCCCAAGAACCATCGTATGAGGGGTTCCTGGGACTCTTCCCCTAGTTAATTGAGCTCTAGGATCTAATAAAGAGACATCTACATTGATATTTCCTGAGTGACCGTCTCTAACAATAACTTGAGATGCACCCGCCTCAAACGCACCCTCTACTGCAGCATTAATCTCTCTTGTTAAAATTGAACAGTTTCTCTCAAAATGGATATGACCCGGATATATTTCATCGAAATTTACAACCCCTGTAACACCTTCGAAATCTACTTGAATCATAACTTTTAAGTCTCTTTTAATTGTACTATTTTCATGATCATTTGCACAAGATAATAGAACAGATAAAAATGAGATTGATACTATGAGTTTAGAAACTGTTCTCATATTAGATTAGATTAGATTAGATTTAATTACATTTTCATTCCACCACAAACCGATATAACCTGACCAGTTACATATGAAGATAGATCAGACGCTAAAAATAGGCATATATTAGCAACATCTTCTGGAGTACCTCCTCTTCTTAAAGGAATTTGCTGAGCCCACTGCTTTTTAACCTCTTCTGGTAATTTATCTGTCATTTCAGTAATAATAAACCCTGGAGCTACTGCATTAGATCTTATTCCTCTAGAGCCTAGTTCTTGTGCTATCGATTTAGTTAGTCCAATCATTCCAGCTTTAGATGCAGAATAATTTGACTGACCAGCATTTCCACCAACACCAACAACTGAGCTCATATTAATTATCGAGCCAGTTTTTTGCTTCATCATAATTGGTGTTACAGCATGAATATAATTAAATGCACTCTTAAGATTTATATTTATAACCATGTCCCATTGCTGCTCAGACATTCTCATCATTAATCCATCTTTGGTAATACCTGCATTATTAACTAAAATATCAATTCGGCCAAATTCCTTCACTATATCTTCTACTGCTGCATGAGCCTCTTCAAAAGATGCTGCATTAGAAGCTATCGCTTTCACTTTAACTCCATATGACTCTAATTCAGCTTTGGTCTCTAAGCCGTTTTCATCTATTGTTAAGTCTGTAAAAGCAATATCAGCGCCCATGGCTGCATATTTAACAGCAATTGCTTTGCCAATTCCTCTGGCTGCTCCTGTTATTAGAGCTACTTTTCCTTCTAAAAGTTTCATAATAATAAAATTAAACAATTTTTGCCAATAAATCGTACTCATTTGCACTCTCTATTGTAACATCAACAAATTTACCAATTAAATTGGTATAATTATCTTTTGGTAATAAATTATCAACACCAATTAATATCTCACCATCAACTTCTGGACTCTCTTTTGCACTTCTAGCAATTAAAATACCATCATCCGATAATGAGTCAATTAATACTCTCTCTCTTTTCCCTACTCGAGATAAATTGTGATCTAATGAAATAGATGATTGAAGTTCCATTAATCTATCATATCTCTGTTGCTTTACCCTCTTGCTTATTGAATCCTTTAAATTGGCATCTCCCCATGTACCCTCTTCTGGAGAGTATGTGAAAGCTCCCAATCTTTCAAATCTATACTCTTTAACAAAATCTAAAAGCCTTTCAAAAGCCTTTTCAGTTTCTCCTGGATGTCCAACAATCATTGTTGTACGAAGAGCAACATCTGGAACTTTTGACCTAATTTTATCAATTAAAGCTCTCGTTCCATTTCCATCAATGGATCTTCTCATATTAGATAAAACCTTATCATCTATATGCTGTAATGGAATATCAATGTATTTGCATATTTTAGGATTATTTGCCATTAAATCTAAAACATCTTCTGGGAATGAAGCTGGATATGAATATAGTAATCTAATCCACTCAATGCCGTTAACTAAAGATAATTTTTCTAATAGGCTAGCAAGCTTTCTCTCTCTATAAAGATCTAAACCATAATAAGTGGTATCTTGGGCTACAACTATCAACTCTTTAACTCCAATAGAAGATAAGTAATTAGCCTCTATTATTAAATCATCTATTGGAACAGACTTATGCACCCCTCTAATCAAGGGAATTGCACAATAAGAACAGACCCTATCACACCCCTCTGATATTTTAAGATATGCATAATGAGATGGAGTTGTCAAAAAGCGCTGATTATTAAGTGAATTATTCCATTTCTTTCCAAGTGCCTCTAGTACCAAATCTATAGAGAAGGCGCCAAAAAAACCATCCACTTCTGGTATTTCAACTCTCAACTCTTCTCTATATCTTTGAGAAAGACATCCAAAAACAAATATTTTGGAGATATAGCCCCTAACTTTAGCATCTACAGCCTCTAATATTGCCGATACTGACTCCTCTTTAGCATCTTTAATAAAACCGCAAGTATTTATCAAAACAGCATGAACATTTGCATTGACTAAATCTGCACCTTCTGGCACAATCTCAATTTCCGATGAAAAAATCTGTCTAAGCAGATGCTCTGAGTCAACTCTATTTTTGGAACATCCAAGAGTTACAAGTTGAATTCTTTCTATCATTTATAATTAATTTTCCTCTTTAACCTCATCCTCTTTCTCAAAATCTAGAGAAGCATATTGTTTTAGGTGGTTATACCAATCTACAACCTTTTTCATATGTGAAACATAGAATCTATCTCTATCATAGTCTGGAATAACCTTTTCAAAAAAATCTTTTAATACACTTGGATCCGATTTAGGATCTGGTGCAGACTCATCTGACAAAATTAATTTCATTTTTTCAAACACTTCTAATAATGAAATCTCCTCAGATTCTGTATATATAGATATATCAGACAGAGATGTTAATCTCACGTTTATTCCAAACATGTTTCGTTTTTGTGTTGATAACGATTCTGCTATAATTCCAGCATTAGCTTGTGCTACAAATCTGAATAGTCCTGACTGACCAGCGACTGACAGAATTTTTTGTAAATCTGTTTTACTCATAATTAAAAATTAAATTTAATTAAATCCTCTCTCTTTTTTTATTATATCATAGGCTTGAGAAATCTTCTTAAATTTCTCTTCTGCCGCTTTTTGAACATCCAACCCTAACATGGCTACTTTGTCTGGATGATGTTTAATAGCCATTGCTTTATAAGCTTTTTTAATTTCCTCTTCAGACGCACTCTCTTCTATCTCAAGTATTTTATAAGCCGAATCTAGGCCTTTATCATACATCGATAATAACGCCTGAGCTTCTGAATCAGAAATTTTCAATAATTGAGCAATACTCTTTAACAAGCTTAACTCATTTGAACCCATATGTCCGTCAGATATGGCAATTCC